>Ga0209193_1000199_pt1 | contig 44054 bp, 44 predicted proteins | sample COGITO_mtgs_1003_FD_185515 | JGI IMG/M metagenome (GOLD analysis project Ga0209193, IMG submission 185515) | Pelagic marine microbial communities from North Sea - COGITO_mtgs_100330 (SPAdes) (version 2) | ecosystem: Environmental > Aquatic > Marine > Epipelagic ...
GATGGTACTTATGGAGGGAAAATACTAGCCTCTGATGATTACTGGTTCTCTATTATGCTGGTTGATAGAAATGGAGCACTCAGAGAAAGAAAAGGGAATTTCTCGCTGTTGAGGAGATAAGGAATAACTCTTTTTTTAATTTAAATAGTTCATTATAGACATCAAAAAGATTTACACTTTACAAGATGGATTTCAAACTTCACTCTGAGTTCAAACCAACAGGAGATCAACCTGAGGCGATTAAGCAACTAACCGATGGATTAAACTCTGAGGAAAAATTTCAAACGCTTTTGGGTGTGACTGGATCTGGAAAAACATTTACAATAGCAAATGTTGTTGAAAGAACCAATAAACCAACCTTAGTGTTAGCTCATAATAAGACCCTAGCAGCACAATTATACTCAGAATTCAAACAATTCTTTCCTGAAAATGCTGTAGAATATTTTGTTTCTTACTATGATTATTATCAACCTGAGGCTTATATTCCAGTAACTGGAACCTACATAGAGAAAGATTTATCTATTAATGATGATATAGAGCGACTAAGATTAAGTACAACGTCTTCCCTACTCTCAGGAAGAAGAGATGTGTTGGTTGTAGCCTCTGTTTCTTGTTTATATGGAATTGGAAACCCTGTAGAGTTCAAAAAAAATGTGATTCCAATTGAAGTTGGTCAACTGATCTCAAGAACCAAGTTTTTACACCAATTAGTAACTAGTCTATACTCTAGAACTGATGTAGAAATTAAAAGTGGGACTTTTAAAGTAAAAGGAGATGTGGTAACTGTTTTTCCTTCCTATGGAGAAAATGGTTTTAGAATTCATTTTTTTGGAGATGAAATTGAAGAGATTGAAGCCATAGATCTTGTTAGTAATCAAGTGTTAGAAAAATACGAGAGCCTAACAATATATCCAGCAAACTTATTTGTAACCTCCCCAGATGTATTACAAAATGCCATTCATCAAATACAAGAAGACATGGTAAAACAAGTTGATTATTTTAAAGAAATTGGAAAACATTTAGAAGCAAAACGATTAAAAGAAAGAACAGAATTTGACTTAGAAATGATTCGAGAATTAGGCTATTGTTCTGGGATTGAAAACTATTCTAGATATTTAGATGGCCGTGAACCTGGAACAAGACCCTTTTGTCTCTTAGATTACTTTCCTGAAGATTATTTAATGATTATTGATGAGAGTCATGTTACCATTCCTCAAACTCATGCTATGTATGGTGGTGATAGAAGTAGAAAAGAAAATTTAGTGGAATATGGTTTTCGATTGCCTGCGGCAATGGACAATAGACCTTTAAAATTTGAGGAATTTGAGGCCATTCAAAATCAAACCATATACGTGAGTGCTACTCCTGCTGACTATGAATTACAAAACACAGAAGGGATCTTTGTGGAACAAATTATTCGCCCAACTGGACTTCTTGATCCCAAAATAGAGGTTAGACCTAGTCTTCATCAAATCGATGATCTCATTGAGGAAATTCAACTAAGAGTCGAAAAAGATGAACGAACCTTAGTAACTACACTCACTAAAAGGATGGCCGAGGAATTGACCAAATATTTGAGTAGAATTTCTATTCGATGTAGGTATATCCATTCGGATGTTGATACATTAGAACGGGTTGAGATTATGCAAGACCTTAGAAAAGGAATTTTTGATGTGTTAATTGGTGTGAATCTATTACGCGAGGGCTTAGATTTACCTGAAGTTTCTTTAGTAGCAATTCTAGATGCCGATAAAGAAGGATTTTTACGCTCTCACAGATCTTTAACTCAAACCATAGGAAGAGCTGCAAGAAATGTTAATGGTATAGCTATCATGTATGCAGATAAAATAACAAAAAGTATGCAACTAACCATTGATGAGACTACCAATAGAAGAGAGAAACAAATTGCCTACAATAAAAAAAATAAGATAACACCAACTCAAATTAATAAAAAAATTGATGAAACATTGTCAAGAAAAGCTGTAGCATCCTATCAATATAATGCCGCTATTAAAGAAGCAGCTGAACAAGATTTACAGTATTTGCCGAAATCTGAAATTGAAAAACGTATTAGAGAAAAAAGAAAGCAAATGGAGGAAGCTGCAAAAGCATTAGATTTTATTGTAGCCGCTCAATTAAGAGATGAAATTTCACTTCTTAAAAAACAACTTTAAAAATTAAATGAAAAACATAATTACTCCTATTTTTTATCTTTAAACCAATAATAAACACACTCTCACTGTTAATTTATGTTAAATAGTAAGGTTTTAAGCGCCTTATTGTATCTTTATAAAAATATTGTAGAGTCTTAATATAACAATTACTAAAATGAAAAAAATACTATTACTAACAGGTACTCTGTTGATGATGTTTTCTTGTCAAAAAGAAGCAACTAAAGATGAGGTTGTAAACTATGGAAGTTCTATCACTCAAGAGGAATTAAAAGAGCATTTATATATTTACGCCTCAGATGAATTTGAAGGTCGTGATACTGGTGATCCTGGTCAGAAGAAAGCTGTTAACTATATTAAAGAACACTATGAAGCCTTAGGAATTAAACCTGTAATTGAAGGAAATTATTTTCAAAATGTACCTTTAAATCTTGTAAAAACACCTAATGTAACCATAACCAACAATGGGGAATCATTCAAGTACTTTGATGATTTTATTTCACTAGGATCGGCGATTTCAACAAAGATGTCAGCATCAGAACTTGTTTATGCTGGATTTGGTATTGATGATGACCAGTTTTCTGATTACACTAACATAGATGTAAAAGGGAAAATCGTTGTGATTAAAAATGGAGAACCGAAAGATGAAAATGGTAATTATATAATTACTGGTAACAAACAAGCCTCAAAGTGGTCTAATGGTCGACAAGAATTATCTGCAAAAAGAAATGCAGCTAAAGAAAAAGGTGCAAAGGCATTATTCTTTATGAATGATAACTTATTTAATCGGTATGCACTATATTTCAAAGGATTAGAAGCAAGAGGTGCAGGTAATCGTTTATCTCTACCTGTTAAAAAAGATGCTGAAGCTGATATGTATCAGTTTTTGATCAGTAATAAAATGGGGAAAGCATTAATAGCAAATATTGAGAAATCTGTGAAACCTTCTTATGAAACAGCAACATTTGAAATGATTCTTGAGGCATCCTCTGAATCCAAACCCTCAGAAAATGTAGCTGCCATCATTAAAGGTTCTGAAAAACCTGATGAATATATTATTATTTCCTCTCATTTAGACCATATCGGTATTGATGGAGATGGTGAGGTCTTTAATGGTGCCGATGATGATGGTTCTGGAACAGTTGCTATGTTAGAAATAGCAGAGGCATTTAAAACGGCAGCAGACAATGGTCATGGACCAAAACGCTCAATTATTTTTCTACACGTAACTGGAGAAGAAAAAGGATTATTAGGTTCAAGATACTATACAGATTATGAGCCTTTAGTTCCATTAGAGAATACCATCACTGACTTAAACATCGATATGATTGGACGTATTGATCCAAAACGTGAAGGGGATCGTAATTATATTTACTTAATTGGTAGTGATAAACTAAGTAAAGATTTACACAATATTTCAGAACAAGCAAATAAAGAATATGTAAATATAGCATTAGACTACAAGTACAACTCAGAAAATGATCCAAATCGATTCTACTATCGCTCAGATCATTACAGTTTTGCAAAAAACAACATTCCTGTTATTTTCTATTTCAATGGTACTCATGCAGATTATCACCAAATAAGTGATACTCCAGATAAAATTAACTATGATTTATTAGAGAATAGATCTCGTTTAATTTTTCACACTGCTTGGGAGGTTGCAAATCGTGAGGAACGTCTTACAGTTGATAAAATAGAAGAAAACATAAAGCCTTAAGCTAAATAATTAAATAAAAATGCCACTCAAATGAGTGGCATTTTTTATTGATCGCTTGATGATTATGTTACAAATACTATAAAGCATTTATAAAAATAGTTGCTGCAATTCCAAAACCTGCGCCAGAAATGAATAAGTTCCATTTAGAATGCGCTCCATTAATTATATTAGAATAAAACCATAAGGCAATCATAAAAAGTAATACTATAAACAATTGTCCTGCTTCAATACCAATATTAAATAAAAATAGTGGCATTAAAATATCGTCACTGAACAGCATAAATTTAAAATTACTAGCAAATGCTAAACCATGAATTAATCCAAAGATTAAGGCTATTGAATACTTAATTTTAGCATCAGAAAACTTTCTATTTTTTTCATAATTAATCACGTTTGCTATGGCAGTGAGCATAATTGTAAATGGGATTAATAAGTCAATTAATTTTGGATCAGTGGGGATAATGTCAAAAGCACTAAGAATAAGAGTTCCACTATGCCCAATAGTAAATGCAGTGATGATTATTAATATTTGTTTCCACTCTTTTAATTTGAAAGCGGCACATAATGTCATAACGAATAAAAGATGGTCATATGCATTAATATCTACAATATGTTCCCATCCACTCTGAAAAAAAGTATTAATAGTAATCATTGATGAAAAAAGTTAAAAAGTGTGTGAATAGATATAGTTTTCAAATTTACTTTCAAAATTATAATTTGGAAGAAAAGGAGGTATTTGAATGGTCATCCAATTCGACTGTAAATCAGGAAATTTTTCAAAAAGGAGCTCATTTTCAATATTGAGTTTGTTGCCTATTTTAAGTGTAATATTTGTAATGGAAAATGATAATGTCATAACATTATTTGCCACTTTATAGTTGTTAATCACAAAGGGTAATTTATCACCATCAATAAAAATTTTATAGTTTGTATTGAAGTAATTTTCTATGCTTAGAAGATCATCTCTACTTAAACTTTTATTATTAACTCTATGTTCTATATTTGGGCCTATTGCTGGTGAAAAATCATCAATAAAAACTTTACATTCCATATTAATAATTTGAGCTTCTAAATCATATCTAATGATTGAAGAAGTTAGCTTTATGGGGTGGGCAAAGGATAGGAAGATAAATAGTGAGCTGAAAATTATAATTTGTGTGTATTTTTTCATTTAAAACCTCATAAAAATTACTAGGATTTTAACCTTATTGTAAATATATAAAATTAGATTTTAATCCATTTAAGAGGTTTCGATAGTATATATTTAACATCTCACAGGCAGACTATAGAAATAAACAGTTAAAATATTAGAATTTTAAGAAAAAAAAAGACATTCATTAAGAACGTCTTTTTTAGATTTATAATTTTTATATAACTATAAGTCTAATACTTCTGCAACTTTATCTGCAGCTTCTTGGAATTCAGTAGCAGAAATAATTTCCATTCCACTATTGTCTATAAGTTCTTTGGCTTCAACAGCGTTAGTACCTTGTAATCTACAAATAATGGGAACGTTAATTTTATCACCCATGTTTTTGTAGGCATCTACAACACCTTGTGCAACTCTATCACAACGAACAATACCTCCAAAAATATTAACCAATATAGCTTTCACATTTGGATCTTTTAAAATTATTCCAAAAGCAACTTCAACTCGTTGTGCATCTGCTGTACCACCAACATCTAAAAAATTAGCAGGATCCCCTCCTGCCTGTTTAATTAGATCCATAGTACCCATTGCTAATCCAGCACCATTGACCATACACCCTACATTACCATCTAAATCTACATAGTTAAGACCAGCCGCTTTGGCTTCTACTTCAATTGGGTTTTCTTCACGTAAATCACGCATTTCTGCATAATCTTTATGACGAAATAATGCATTTTCATCTAAAGTAACTTTGGCGTCAACTGCTAAAATTTTATCATCAGATGTTTTTAACACTGGATTAATTTCAAACATAGATGAATCAGATTTAATGTAAGCTGTATATAGAGCAGACACAAACTTTGTCATTTCTTTAAATGCAGCACCAGAAAGCCCTAAATTAAAGGCAATTTTACGTCCTTGAAATGGTAATAAACCTAGAGTAGGGTCTATTTCTTCGGTGAAAATTAGATGCGGTGTTTCTTCAGCTACAGTTTCAATATCCATTCCACCCTCAGTAGAATACATGATCATATTTTTACCTGTATTTCTGTTTAATAAAACAGACATATAATATTCTTCAGGTTCAGAATCACCAGGATAATAAACATCCTCGCAAATCAAAACTTGATTTACTTTTTTTCCTTCAGCAGAAGTTTGTGGTGTAATCAGCATCATTCCTATAATAGCGTCCGATATAGACTCAACTTCATTTAAGTTCTTTGCTAACTTAACACCGCCTCCTTTACCGCGACCCCCAGCATGAACCTGAGCTTTTACAACATACCAACTGGTTCCAGTTTCAGCAGTTAATTGTTTTGCTGCATCTACAGCTTCTTTTGGAGAATTCGCAACAATCCCGCGTTGAATTCTTACGCCAAAACTATTTAAAATTTCTTTTCCTTGATATTCGTGTAAGTTCATGTATTCTTAGAGTTTAAACGGAAGCAAAAGTACAAATTCAAATTTAATTTTTGAATAAACAAATTGATAAAAATCAGCATATTTTTAAATAAAATTATATTTTAATCTCGTCTGTAATTAATAAAAAAAAATCAAAGATTTTAGATTGTATTTTTAAATATTAAAAATCCATAATTAAGAATAAATAAAAAACAATGTATGAAGAGTCATCATTTCATTCCTTTTTTTAATATTTTCGTAATTATAAACATTATTTGATGGTAATTGCAAAAAACATACACAAGTATTACGATGATACAGAGGTTTTAAAAGGAGTTAACCTTACTATTGATAAAGGTGAAGTTGTTGCAATTGTGGGACCATCTGGAGCAGGAAAAACAACTTTACTTCAAATTTTAGGAACTTTAGACACCCCAACAAAAGAAGAAGATTTTTTACTAAAGATTAATGGTATTACTATTCAAAATTTAAATGATAAACAGATTGCTGCATTCAGAAATGAACACATTGGCTATATTTTTCAATTTCATCAATTATTACCTGAGTTTACAGCCCTAGAAAATATTTGTATCCCTGCTTTTATTGGAAATAAAGATAGAAAACAAACTGAACAAAAGGCAAAAGAACTTCTAAGATTTCTTGGGTTAGAGAATCGAATGAAACACAAACCTAATGAACTTTCTGGAGGTGAACAACAACGTGTAGCTGTAGCAAGAGCACTTATAAACGACCCCTCAATTATTCTCGCTGATGAACCTAGTGGAAATTTAGATTCTCAGACAGCTGAGAGTCTTCACAAACTATTTTTTGAATTAAGAGACGCATATAATCAAACATTTATCATTGTAACTCACAATCAAGAATTGGCTGATATGGCAGACCGTAAGTTAACCATGAGAGACGGAATTATTGTATGACAAAAACACTAAACGAACTTATTCAATTCCTTTTAAGTCCTGTTTTAGAAATAGATGACAATAAAAGCTTTTTATATCGGTTTAAAATACTGATATATCTCTCCTTTATATCGTTTATATTTTCTTTCTTTATTTCTACTGTAACCAATTTTTTAACCTTTCTAGGAGTTTTAAAAGAAATTAGCCATATTACTGATTCACTCTTTGATGATTCGAATGGACTTAAAATTCTTTTTTTTGCAGCTATTTTAGCGCCTATTTTTGAAGAATTAATTTTTAGAGGACCATTGATCTATTTTAAACAACCCAAGATTTTCAAAATAGCATTTTATACCATTGGGGTTATTTTTGCCTATGTTCATATCTTTAATTTTGAAATTACAACTAATGTGTTACTTTTTTCACCATTATTAGTAGCACCACAATTTTTCATAGGATTAATTTTTGGTTTTATACGAATACGTTTTGGTTTAATTTGGTCTATATTTCTTCACAGTATTTATAATGGTATACTCGTTTCATTATTTCTTTTAGCAAGTCATGGTAATCCCTAAAAAAGAGTTAAAAAGTTTTTTAGATTTGAAGGTAGAAACCTATAATAGGAATAGTTTCATTAGTTCAGACCCTATTCAAATCCCACATCAATTTTCTAAAAAAGAAGATATTGAAATCGCTGGATTTTTATCAGCAACTATTGCATGGGGTAATAGAACTATGATTATTAAAAATTCTAAAAGAATGATGGAAATTATGGATAATTCTCCATTCGATTTTATAATGAATCATTCTAAAAAAGAGCTATCAAGCATTACTAATTTTGTTCACAGAACATTTAATTCTACTGATTTGCAGTATTTTATAAAATCACTACAAAATATTTATGAAAACTATGAAGGATTAGAAAATATTTTAAAACCATTAAAAAATGAAGTAAATTATCAGAACTCAATCACTAGGTTTAAGACTATTTTTTTCGAACTTCAACATGAGGTAAGAACTGAAAAACATATTTCTAACCCACAAAAAAATTCTGCTGCTAAACGAATTCATATGTTTTTAAGATGGATGGTAAGAGAAGACAATAAAGGAGTTGATTTTGGACTATGGAAAACACATTCACCTGCTTTTTTATCCTGTCCATTGGATGTTCACTCAGGTAATGTAGCTAGAAAATTAGGCATACTAACCCGTAGACAAAATGATTGGAAAGCAGTTCACGAATTGGATACCAAACTCAGGAGTTTTGATAAAAAAGACCCAGTTAAATATGATTTTGCACTCTTTGGCCTTGGTGTGTTTGAAAAATTTTAATCCTTAACTTAAAAGTCGTTTATTTCTATTAATTTAGAGGCACTCAAATTATAACAAATGAAAAAATATTTAACTTTCATCTTTCTTATTAGTTTTATCAGTAGTAAGGCTCAGGATATAAGAATTCCTCTAGACACAACAGTTATTACTAATAGTGAAGTACTTATAAACGGTCAAAAGATAACCTACCAAGCAAAAACTGGAATGCAGCCAGTGTGGAATGATCATGGAGAAATGATAGCTTCATTATACTATACGTATTATAGACGAACCAATTTCAATAAAAACCTTAAGAAGCCTGATGATTATTCTAAAAGACCAATAATTATGTCTTTTAATGGTGGTCCAGGATCCGCTTCCGTTTGGATGCATATTGCTTATACCGGTCCAAAAGTTTTAAGAATTGATGATGAAGGCTATCCAATACAACCCTATGGTGTTAAGGACAATCCTAATTCAATTTTAGATGTTGCTGATATTGTATATGTAAACCCAGTTAATACCGGATATTCAAGACCAATTGTTAAAAAAGGGAAAAAATTAAACAAATCTCTTTTTTTTGGGATCAATGCCGATGTAAAATATCTAGCAGGATGGTTAAATACATTTATTACGAGAAATAATAGATGGCAATCTCCTAAATATATAATTGGAGAAAGTTACGGAGGCACCCGTGTTATGGGATTGGCTGCAGAACTTCAAAATAAACAATGGATGTATTTAAACGGAGTAATTATGGTTTCTCCAGCAGATTATAAAGTATTAAGAACTGGATCTGCACTTTCATCCTCATTAAATTTACCTTATTTTACCGCTGCAGCTTGGTATCATAAAATGCTGCCTAATGAATTACAGAATAAAGATTTATTAGAAATCTTACCTCTATCTGAAGAATACGCCATCAACAAATTAATTCCTGCTATGGCAAAAGGTGGGTTTATATCAGATACTGAAAGAAATAAAGTTGCAGAACGCATGTCTTATTTTTCAGGAATTAAAAAAAATGTGATTTTACAACATAATTTAGATGTTCCAAAAGACTATTTCTGGAAAGAACTGTTAAGAAATGAAAATGGTTTTACTATTGGGCGATTAGACTCAAGATATAGAGGTTTAGACAAGAGACTTGCAGGTGATAGTCCTGATTACAATTCAGAAATTACATCCTGGCTTCATTCTTTTACTCCAGCCATAAATTATTACATAAGAGAACATTTAAAATTTAAAACAGACGTTACCTACAATGTATTTGGACAGGTTAGACCTTGGGATAATAGAAACGACAATGTAAGAGAAGGTTTAAGAAAAGCTATGGCTCAAAACCCTTATTTAAAAGTGTTAGTTCAATCTGGGTATTACGATGGTGCCACAACCTACTTTAATGCAAAGTATACCATGTGGCAAACTGATCCAAGTGGAAGAATGAAAGATCGTTTCTTTTTTAAAGGATATAGAAGTGGACATATGATGTATTTAAGGAGTGAAGATTTAAAAAAATCTAATGATGATTTAAGAGATTTTATAAAAAATAGTTCTTCAAAAGGCAAACCCGCTAAATATTAAATACTTAAGAGCAAATGCATTTTAAATATCCTGCTGTTTTTTATTTTTTGTGTGTTCTCATTATTCCAATAATAATTCATCTTTTTAATTTACAAAGATTTAAAAAAATTGAATTTACAAATGTCCAGTTTTTAAAAAAAATACGTCTAGAAACACGCAAGAATTCTAAGATAAAAAAACGCTTAATATTAGCAACAAGATTACTTTGTTTTACGGCTTTAATTTTTACATTTTCACAACCTTATTTTGGAAATAAAAAAACAGAAGAGAATAGACACAATTATATTTATTTAGACAACTCAAAAAGTTTAAATACAAATGGAAATAATGGTAATTTACTAAAAATTGCAGCTCAAGATATTATTGAAAATTCACCAGAAAACGAAAGGTATTCTCTACTTACAAATAATGATTTTAACATCAATATTTCTAAAAAAGAATTAGTGAAATCTCTCAAAAATATAAAATTCTCTAATAATACCACATCAATTCAAGATAAAATAAATACAATTCAAACCGAATTAAAAAATAAAAGTATTAATTTATATAAAACTGTTTTAATATCTGATTTTCAATATTTTAATAAAAAAATAAACAATGAGTTTACAAATGTAACTACGCCTTTTTCGTTTGTAAAATTAAATTCTAATGTAAAAAATAACATATCTATAGATAGTGTATATATTAATACTGTAAGAACACAAGAGAAAATAATTTCTGTAGTTTTAAAAAATCAAGGTAAGGCAAAAAAAAATATTCCTATTGCACTTTATAATTCTTCAAAACTCATCAATAAACAATCCTTCTCTATTTTAGAAAATGAAAAAAAAATATTAGATTTTCCAATAAAAAAAATTAACCAATTTAAAGGAAAAATTCAACTTACTTTTAACGATGCTTTCTTATTTGATAATGTTTTTTATTTTACCATAAATACCCCCTCTAAAACATCCATTTTAAACATTGGAAAAGCATTACCATATATCTCTAAAATTTTTGATAGTGATGAATTTAATTTCACAAGTTCAACGTTACAAAATGTAAATTACAATTCAATTTCGTCTCAAAAACTGATTATCTTAAATCAATTAAAGCGTTTTTCAATTGTTTTGGAGAATAGTTTACTGAAATTTTTAAAAAACGGAGGAAACTTATTGGTCATACCACATAAAAACATAGAACTTCAATCTTATAATTCTTTTTTTAAACAAGTAAACACTGGAAGAATTGTAAATAAAGAGAAAGATTCATTGAAAATTACTACCATAAATTTTAATCATCCTTTATTTTCTGACGTATTTAATAAAAAAATTAAAAATTTTGAATATCCAACTACCACAACTAACTTTAAACATACGTTCACAGGGAATGCTATTTTAGCACTTGAAGATAATACTCCTTTTTTACATGAAATTTCAAATTCTTTTTCAAAAATATATTTGTTTTCGTCTCCATTAAATATTCAGTCTTCTAATTTTGTTAATTCCCCCTTAATTGTTCCAACATTATATAATATTGCCAAACAAAGCCTTGAATTCGCTAAACCCTATTACATACTTCAAAAAGAAAATACTGTAGAGATCAGCAAAAAAATAGAAAAAAATGAAGTTTTAAAGATTTCTAATCAAAATAAATCTTTTGTTCCCCCTCAAGTAAATTTTGCTAACAAAGTAGTCTTTTCGACCCTAAATGAACCAAAAATAGCTGGATTTTATAATATATTACTTAATAAAGACACCTTAACTACATTAGCTTACAATACCTCCTCCAATGAAAGTTTATTAACTTTTCACAACCTAAATACAATAAAAAAAGAAAATAAAAACATTGAGGTTTTCAGTTCAATTAAAGAATATTTTAAAGAAATAAATGAAAAAAACAAAGTTCAATCACTTTGGAGGTTGTTTTTGGCGATTGCAATTGTATCTTTGTTGTTGGAAATTTTAATTTTAAAATTCTTCAACTTATGACTACGCTTTTAAAATCGGCTACTATCATAGATACTTCCAGCCCGCACCATAATCAAACTAAAGATATTTTAATTGTTAACGGTAAGATTTTTAAAATCGCTGACTCCATTCAGCAAGAATCATCATACAAGACAATTGAGCTAGAAAACCTTCATGTTTCTTGTGGGTGGTTTGATACCAGTGTCTCGTTAGGAGAACCTGGATATGAAGAAAGAGAAACGATAAGAAAAGGCCTAGAAGTTGCCTCAAAAAGCGGTTTTACTTCCATTGCAGTTAATTCAAATACACATCCAGTGGTAGATTCAAAATCTGATGTAGAATTTTTAATAAATAAAGCCAAAAACTCAGCCACAAGCCTCTACCCTATTGGTGCACTAACAAAAGAAAGCAAAGGCGTGAATATGGCTGAATTATACGACATGCAGCAATCTGGAGCTATTGCTTTTGGAGATTACAATAAACCCATCACTAACGACAACCTCATGAAAGTGGCATTATTATATGCACAAAATTTTGAGGGTCTTATTCTAAGTTTTCCAAAAAATTGTTCAATAGCAGGAGAAGGAATAGTTAACGAAGGAATACAAAGTACTCGATTAGGTATAAAGGGTTCAGCAGCATTAGCAGAGCACATGCAAATTGCAAGAGATTTATATCTACTAGAGTATACTGGAGGAAGATTACATATCCCTACAATTTCATCAGCAACTTCTGTTAAATTAATAAAAGAAGCAAAAAAGAAAGGGCTAAAAGTAAGTTGTAGCGTTTCAGCACATCATTTAATCTTAACTGACAACGAATTAGATTCATTTGACAGCAATGTTAAAGTTACCCCGCCACTACGTACAAAAAATGACACAAAAGCACTACTAAAAGGATTAAAAGATGGAGTAATCGATATAATTACCTCAGATCATAATCCAATAGATATAGAACATAAAAAACTAGAATTTAGCCATGCTGAATTTGGAACTATTGGCTTAGAAAGTTTATTTGGAGCTATAAACTCTGTATTAGACTTAGAAACAATTATAAAAGCTTTAACCATCCAGCCAAGAGCAATTTTTAATCAAGAATCAACCTCAATTAAAAAAGATAATATTGCTAACCTAACACTTTTTAACCCTAACGGTACGTCTGTTTTTTTGAATAAAAATATTTTATCAACTTCGAAAAACTCTGCCTTCCTTGGAAAAAAATTAAAAGGGAAGGTTTATGGAGTCTTTGCAAATAAAAAATTAGTCCTTAACTAACCCTATGAGTGACCTATTAACCTTTGTTGAAAAACTTCCAAAACTACCTGCTAAAAACCCTCCTTTACTAATTTTACTTCATGGATACGGAAGCAATGAACTTGATTTATTTTCTTTTGCTGATGAACTACCTGAAACTTTAGTAATAGTTAGTTTAAGAGCACCCTACGAAATGGGTCATGGTGGATATGCCTGGTATGATATTAATCTTGACAGTAAAAACAATAAGTTTTCAGATCTAAATCAAGCTAGAAAATCTTTACAAAAAATTACAACAACCATAGATTACATAAAAACTAAACATAACACTAATCCAAACAATACTTTTTTACTTGGGTTTAGTCAAGGGGCTATCTTAAGTTATGCCTTGAGTTTTAATTTTCCTAACAAAATTGAACACGTAATTGCACTAAGTGGATATCTTAACTCAGAATTAATACCAAAAGAAAATACTCAAAAAATACATACAGATTATTATATATCCCATGGAGCTGTAGATCAGGTAATCCCTGTAGAATGGGCTAGAAAAGCTGGTCCTTTTCTAGATTCAAAAGGGTTAAAAAATGAATATTCAGAATATCCTGTTGGACATGGTGTTGCACCTCAGAATTTTTTTAGCTTCAAAAAGTGGATAGAAAATAGACTTTAGTTGTGTAGCCAATTAATATCAAAACCTATTTAAGTATTTTACAACTTAATTTCAAGCCCATCATAAGATAAAAAAACATTCTCAGGAAGAATTTTCTCAACCTCTTCGTGAAATCCCAACTTATGACTTATGTGGGTAAAATAAGCTCTTTTAGGTTTAATTTCATTAACAAAACCTATGGCTTCTTCTAAATTTAAATGTGTAGGATGAGTTGTTATTCTTAATGCATTTACTATTAAAATGTCTAAACCCTCCAACTTCTTTTTTTCTTGATCTGACATGGTTTTTAAATCTGTAATATAAGCCACATTACCAAACCTATAACCTGTAATAGGTAATTTTCCATGCATAACTGCTATAGGGGTTACACGTACTCCATTTAGCATGAAGCTGTTTGAATCAATAATATTTTCTGTTAGTTTTGGTGCACCAGCGTACCTGTTTTCGGTTTCAAAAATATAAGAAAATCTTATTTTTAAGCTTTCTATCACCCGTTCCTGAGCATAAATAGGTACTTCACCCATTTTATAGGTGTAAGGTCTCAAATCATCAATTCCTGCTGTATGATCTGAATGTTCATGTGTAAACAATACTCCATTTATAGCCTGAACATTTTCTCTCAACATTTGTTGGCGAAAATCAGGACCACAATCTATTATATAGCGAATATCATCCCATGAAATCATAATAGAAGATCTTAACCTTTTATCTTTTGAGTTATTAGACAAACACACAGGATCATTGTTTGCAATCATTGGTATACCTTGAGATGTTCCTGTTCCTAGAAAAGTAATCTTCATATCCTACAAAAATAACATAAAAATTGACTGATAGCAATCAATTTAGTTACCTTTGTTAGTAAGCAAAATCAAGTAAAATGTCTATTTCTTTAAAAGGAGATCAAAAAATCAGTAGTGTTCCTGCTACAAAAAGAAAAGCACTTAGAATAAATTTAAACAGCGATATCTACGGAACCTTTGCAGAAATAGGTGCTGGACAAGAAACAGCTCGAAATTTCTTTAGAGCTGGCGGAGCTTCAGGAACAATTGCAAAGGCAATGAGCGCGTATGATAGAGATTTCTCAGACGCTATTTATGGTATTGAAGAAGACAGGCGCTATGTAACCGAAGATCGTTTAAAAAGAATGCTTCACCATGAAGTAGATTTAATAGAAGATCGTTTAAGCAGAAAAAAGCATCCTGATAAGTTATTCTTTAGCTACGCCAATACGGTAGCTACCATAGACTTTTCAAAGAAATTCAAAGGACACGGTTGGGTTGGAATTAGATTTCAACTAGACCCACTTGAGGAGTTTAATGAGATTGTATTGCACCTCAGATTTAAAGAAACTGATGCCCGTCTTCAACAAGAAACCTTAGGTGTTTTAGGTGTAAATTTAATTTATGGGGCTTTTTACTTAAATGATAATCCGAAAGAGTTATTAAAATCTTTTTACGATAACCTATACAAGGATCAATTAGAAATTGACATGATTAATTTCTCTGGTCCTCGTTTTATGTATGTAGATAATCGTTTAATGAGCTTACAATTAGTAAAAAACAACATGACAACAGCGGTTATGTTTGGACCTGATGGAAATAATTTACTTCCTGCTCAAGTATTATATAAAAAAAACATATTGGCTTTACGCGGTAGTTTTAGACCCGTAACAAAAGTTAATATGGATATGTTTGAAAGAGCTAAAGAACTATTTTTTAGTGAAAAAAAGGTAGACCCAGAAAACTCTCAAATTATTTTTGAAATTACGCTCAGTAATTTAAGGGCTGAAGGAGAAATCAATGAACGTGACTTCTTGGATAGAGCAGAATTATTATGCTCCCTAGGACAGAATGTAATGATTACTAATTTTCAAGAATATTTTAAACTTGTTGAATATTTTAGTGAATTCACAAAAGCTAGAATGGGCCTAGCTATGGGTGTTTATAATTTAATTCAAATTTTTGATGAAAAGTATTATCGCCATTTAAGCGGAGGAATCTTGGAAGCTTTTGGTAAGTTATTCTACAGAGATTTAAAAGTGTATATGTACCCCTATAAAGATGAGGAAAAGAAAGAATTTATTACCAGTGAGAATCTAAAAGTTCACCCAAGAATGAAGGAACTATATAAATTCTTCAAAAACAATGGAAAGCTTATTGATATTTCAGACTTCGACCAAGAAATTTTTCACATTTTTTCTAGAAAAGTCCTAAAAATGATATCCGAAGGAGAAGAAGGATGGCAAGAAATGCTTCCTGAGGGCGTCTCTGAAACTATTGTTAAAAAAAGACTTTTTGGATATTCCAAAACTAGAAAAAAAAATAAAATCTAGAAACATTAAACCTTTGTCCAAGTTCAAAGTCTAAGTTAAAAAAACTATTCTTGATTGATGAAATCTCTTTAGTTAAAGAACTTCAAAATGTTCAAACCAAACAAAAAGCTTTCCGAGTATTAATAAGCGAATACAAAGAACGTTTGTATTGGCACATTCGTAAGATTGTTATTTCTCATGATGATGCAGATGATGTGCTTCAAAATACATTCATAAAAGTTTTTAGAGGCATAGACCGTTTTAAACATGACAGTAAATTGTATTCTTGGATGTACCGAATAGCCACAAATGAGTCTATAACTTTCATTAATAAAAGAGCTAGAGAGAGGAATATTGATATTTCTGAAATAAAACAAGAGCTAGTTACAAATCTACCATCAGATGCATGGTTTTCAGGGAATGATATTCAAATCATACTTCAAGAAGCGGTCGCAAGATTACCAAATAAACAACAATTAGTTTTTAATATGAAATATTTTGATCATTTAAAATATCAAGAAATTTCTGAAATACTTGGCACATCTGTTGGAGGATTAAAAGCCTCGTACTTTCAAGCTGTTAAAAAAATAGAAAATTATATAAAAACGAAACATAATTAAACCTTAAGATATAAATAGAGTCTTACAAACAATGAAAGAAACTTCAAAACATATAAAAGATTGGAAGTTAGCCGATAATATCAAAACAGGATTTACAATTCCTGAAAATTATTTTACGGATATTGAAGACGATTTTTCATCAAAGTTAATTGAAGACAAACTCCCTAAACATAATGGTTTTCAAATAACAAAAGCTTATTTTGAAAACGTAGAGAATAACATCATTGAAAAAACAATACATAAAAAGGGAAAATTAATAAACTTTAAAACAAGAAAAATAAAGCTAATTTCTGTTGCTGCATCTATTGCATTACTCCTATTTTTTGGATCAAATTTTATATACAATACTAATACAGAACTTTCTTCAGAGGAAATCATAAGTTGGCTAGACATGAATGTTAATTCATTTTCTAATGATGATATTCCAATTACTTTAACAGAACTTAATTTTAATGATACAAATCCATATGATATAATTAATAGTGAAGTTATTCTTGAGTCTCTATTAAATTCTAATGATGAGGATTTTATAGTAGAAAATATTGAAACCTATTAAATAAATTAAAAAGATGAAAACAATACAATATTTGATGTTAATTGTTGCCATTTTAATGAGCACAAATAACTATTCACAAGACCGTAAAAAAATTATAAAAGACCGAGTTAAAACTCATAAAATAGCCTTTATCTCAAATCAATTAAATCTAACTACAAAAGAAGCAGAATTATTTTGGCCTATATACAATGCACATGAAAAATTAATTTCACAATATCGAAAAGATGAAATAAATGCGATGAAAGTAGTGATGAAAAATCTAGAGAGACCATTTTTATCTGAAAAGAATCTTGATAACTTAAAAGAGACAGAAGCTAAAAAAATTTATAATTTGGTAACAGATATCAGAAATAAGACTCATCAAGAAAAACAGAGCTTTTTGTCCAAATTATCTTCTATTTTATCTTACAAGAAGATTTTAAAATTACAAGTAGCTGAGCGAGAATTTAAAAAAGAATTATTCAAAAAGTTGAGACAAAATAGAAGAAAATCGTAAAAAAATAATTAGAAATAGTTCTGTAATGTATAATTATTATTTTTAATTTATTAAAGTTAAATAAGAGTGTAATTCGGGTTTATTACTAGTAAACTGCCTTAACCAAATGGTAAGTTCATTAATTTCATGAGGTAATAACCTTTTTAATGCTTTTTCTAACTCTTTACAAAACAAATCAGAACTAAAACTAACCTTTTTTAGAACAGTTTTAGAATATTCAAACATTGCTCTTGCCATAAACAAACTTTCTTTTATTATTTAACGAACATTCTTTAAGTTTCGTATGTCAATAAAAAAATTAAAGCTTATTTACCTTCGTTAATAATTTAGTGGCCTTTTTTTCTAATTCTTCTTCGATAGCCTTAAAATGAGCTTTTTTATTTTCTACATTTTTTGCGTTTACTTTAGCTATTAATTCATCAAAAATAACAATAGCTTCATCTACAATAGCTTCAATCTTTTTTAGGTCTCCTGATGCAGAAACTAAACACTCATCAATTACATCACCTAAAACATAGTTGATGTCTTTTTTTAAATTCTTTATGCTTGCCATACTTAATTATTTTAGAATACAAATCTAGCCTATTTTATCCAATCTTTTTTCAAACTTTTAAAATTAATTACGTTTGTTTAAGAGCTAAATAATTTCAAAATATCTTTTAGTTGACCTAAGGTGTGAAAATTTGAATTTTGGGCTTCTTCTAATGAAACCTCTTCATGAGACCAGGTTATATGAAATGGAATGTGAATAGCTGATGCACCAATTTTTATAAGAGGTAACACATCCGACTTTAATGAATTACCAACCATTAAAAACTCATTTGTATTAATATCTAAATGTTTTATCAATTTCCTGTAATCCCCATCTTTTTTTTCACTCATTACCTCTATATGATGAAAATATTTTAATAATCCTGATTTTTCTAATTTACGCTCTTGATCTAATAAATCTCCTTTAGTAGCGACTATTAACTTATACTTATCATGAAGTTTTTCTAGCACCTCTTCTACACCCTCTAACAATTCAATTGGCTTATTTAACATCTCTTTTCCTAGGATTAGAATTTCATCTAATTCATGCTGAGATATGGAGTAATTAGATAATTTTAAAGCACATTCAATCATAGAAAGCATAAACCCCTTAATACCATATCCATACAATTTCAAATTCTTCATTTCTATTTTAAAAAGCTCCTGATCTATCCTATTTTCAGTCTCATACTTTGATAAAATTTTTGCAAACTTTTTCTCTGCGTCTCTAAAATAGGTTTCATTTACCCAAAGCGTATCATCGGCATCAAATGCGATTACTTTACAGTTTTCATACATATCAATTTTATTCATATTTAATTCCAAATATACATATTTAGCAAGTTTATACTATAAATCTAAAAGACTACCTAAAACTGTAAACTTTCTGAACTAAAACTGATTTTTTTCGAATATAAATATTACATACATTTGAAAGTAAATTTTATAAAAAAACTAAAAGCAATAATGACAAAATTCAAACTAGACATAAAAAAAAGTATTCTTGAATTATTTATGATTTTTTTAGCCATTACAATTTCATTCTTTATCGAAGAATGGAGACAAGATAATCAACTAAAAAAGAGATTAATTGAAGATTATAATGCGATGTCAAAAGATCTTGATGAAGACATCATTCAGTTAGAGGCCGTTATTAGTGAACATAGTTCAAAGAATTTAGTTGGACACAACTTAATGGATATGTTGAATAATAAGATACCCTTTAACTACGATAGTTTTCTTGAAAAATCTAAAAAAATTGGCACTGGAAACACTTTTTTTGGAACAACTAGCGCTTATGACGTTTCTGTTTCTAGTGGAAGACTCACTTATTTTGGTGTAAGTAAACTATCACACGAAATTGGATTGGTTTATGGTCATCATTATGACCGGCTTGATGTTAATGGGAAGCTAATGGATGAATTGTATCTTTTTCATTCTAACATTATTTCTAGTGCATACTTAAGCGATAAAAAAACAAAAAAAGATATTGAAATTAATAAGAAAATTATCTTTTCTAAAGAATATAAGAGTAAACTTGCTAAGTTTATTGGTATTGAGTCAAGCTATTTGAAGAAGTCAAATAGAGCTTTAAAACAAATGTTAAAGGTAAAAAAGATGCTTGCTAAATTCTTATCATAAAATGCCTGAAAATTACTCTCCTGAATACTTTACAAAATTTCTTGGTGTTTCGTACAATGTGATTTCTAAATCTAAAGAACTAGGTAAATGTTTTCTAAGTTTGTTGTAAGAAACTACACATATGTTTTCAGCTGTTGGATTTAAAGTCTTAAATTCCTCTACTTCGAGATTTAAATTTTTGTGATCAAAAGCATCTTCAATTTCGGTCTGAATTAAATTTTTTAAAATTCCCAAATCAAACACATAACCTGTATCTGGGTCTATTTCTCCAGTTACTGCTACAATAATTTCATAGTTATGACCATGAAAATATGGGTTATTGCACTTTCCAAAGACTTCTGAATTTTTTTCATCAGACCAATCTGGTTTATATAATCTGTGTGCTGCATTAAAATGCGCTTTTCTGTATCCCGTGATTCTAGGCATATGTTAGTTTTGAGTATGATTCTTTAAAAATAATTTTAAACCAGGCTGTGTAAAGATTTGGATGCAACTCAATATCTTCTTTAATTGCATCTAACCTCATCCATTTGTATGAAGCAACTTCCTCAGGGTTAACTTTAGGTAGACCATCAAAATTACCAACCATAACGTGATCTAATTCATGCTCAGTCAAACCATTATCAAAAGGAGCTTTGTAAATGAACGAAAAAACCTCTTTTAAATTGGTTTCAAAACCCATTTCTTCAACTAAGCGTCTTTTTCCTGCTTCAATATTAGACTCCCCATCTCTTTGGTGAGAACAACAAGTATTGGTCCATAATAATGGAGAATGGTATTTGTGAGCAGCTCTTTGTTGTAACATTAATTCTCCTTCATTATTAAATATAAAAACTGAAAAAGCTCTGTGTAAAACCGCTTTTTCATGTGCTTCCATTTTTGGCATCAACCCTAATTGATTGTCTTGTTCATCTACCAAAATAACATTCTCTTCCATCGATTATAATTATACTTACAAAAATACAAAAATCAACAAATTTAAATTTTTGTTTTTATTGCATAAATGCGTAATCAAAAATCTAATATTTATATTTGTAATATGTTAAATATATCTAAATATAATTCAGTTTTTGTGTGTTTTTTTATTACAATTTGTTTAGCATGTGATTTGAAAGAAAACCCTCAATTAAAAAAAACAATAATAAAGGAAGAAAAAGTTGTTAAAAAAATTATTGTAAAAGGAACAGATACCATAAACAAAAGTAATGCAATTTCATTTTTAAAAGCATATGGAGATCTAAACAAAGAGACTATTGTTCTATTTAAAACTAGATTAGGGGACATAAAAATTAAATTATATAATGATACTCCTTTACACAGAGCAAGTTTTGTTTTTTTAACTAAAACTGGATACTTCAATACTACTTCTTTTCATAGAATTGTACCCAACTTTATTGTTCAGGGTGGAAATTCTGATCATCCTAAAACTCGGAAACTCAGAATGAAATATAACTACAGAATTCCAGCAGAAATAAAATCACATAGAAGACACAAATATGGTGCTCTTGCCGCAGCTAGACAATGGGAAAACAACCCAAATAAAACTTCATCTCCTTTTGAATTTTATATGATACAAGATAAAAGAGGAAGTCACCATTTGGACGGAGAACACACAATTTTTGGAGAAATTATTGATGGATTTAAAACTATGGAAAAAATAGCTAAACTTGATGCTGATAAGAAAGAATGGCCGCTAGAAGAAGTATTTATTAAAGCAGAAGTAATTAAGTAAAAAGTATCTCAATAAAAGCTCTCAGAATTAAATTTTACAGATTTTAATTGATTTTTTCCCTCAACACTATACGTCCAAGCTAAAAAAACATTTCCTTTCATTATTTCTAATTGAGGAACACCTGAATTTCTTCCTTCATCGATAACAGCTATTGTTTTAGCCTCAGATACTTTTCCATCAATGGATACTTTCTTAATTTTTAAATAAGTACCGTGATCGTCAAGTTCCATATAACTAACCAATACTTCGCTAGAGTTTAAAAAAGCAACATCCACTCTACCTATGGCATTTAAATCATTTAACTGAACAGGAGGTCTAAAATCACCATCATCAGAGTTAGAAAAAGAGACATTTACTTTTGGTTTACCTTCTGCAGCAGTAAACCAAGCTATAGCTGTATTCGAAGAATTCACAACAACTTTTGGACCATTTACAGGGCAACCATTTATTACCCATCCATCATTATGAACAGGTCTTGGTTTTTCCCAAATACCATCTTTATATCTAGTGATAAAAATATCGCGAACCTCATCTTTACTTCTATTTCTATAAACCACTATTGGCCCATCATTTGTCATAGCAATGGAAGTTTGACAACAATCACACGTAGTAGCGTCTAATTCAGTTTCATTTACTATTTCTCCAGTAGGTAAAATTTCTGCAAATCTTATGGTCATTGCTTTATGATGAGCTTCTCCTGAATTAGCAACTGTATTTCTCCCATCTAACCATGTAACATAAAATCCTTTTTTATGTGATGGAATCATACTCACAAAACCATGTTCAGCTTTTACACCGTCTGTATGTAATAAAAAATTTTCTTTAATTTTTTTTCCAGATAAAGTTTCTAAATTTAATAGAACATCATAAGTATACGTTCCTGAATCCGATTTTTTTAAGTAACTGGTTAATAATAAATCTTCGTTTATCGCATTTGCAGGGAAATCCGCCCAATTCACAAACCAATCAGAACCAGAAGCAATAGAGGTAGGTGCTGTCCACTTATTATCTTCATATTGGCTGTAAAATAATATAGCCTCTTTATCTTCTTCTGATGAAATCCAAGAAAGGGTTAAATGATTACCATTAGAGACAAGGTTTGGCTGAGCGTTATTTTTACCGAAAGAAAATTGTATTTCTTCGACTTTAAAATCTTTTTTTAAACAAGAAGACAAAAGGGTAAAAAATAGTAATAATAAAATAACTCTATTCATTTTATATGGCTTTAAGTTGTTTTATCATTCTTTTTGAATCCCAAACTACAGATCCTTCTATGGTTTTTATTTCTTTACCTTCTTCATCGTAAATGATTGTTATTGGTAAAGAATATATTCCTATAGAAGCTAATGAGACTCTTGATCTTATGTAGTTGAAATTAAATTTTTTACGGCTTTTAAACCTAGAGATTCTCTGAGTAGATTCTTCTGAAACTAGCAAAAAAACATACTCTGATTTTAATTGTTCTTGTGCTCTCAAAAGAGATGGCATTTCCTGTATACAGGGCCCACACCATGTTGCCCAATAATTTATTAAAATTTTTTTTCCTTTAAATGAAGATAAGTTCACTTCATTATTTTCTAAATCTATATATATTGATTTCGTTTGGCTTACATCAAGATTATTACGATTTGAATTTTGTGAAGTGCTAGAATTACACCCTATTAATAGGGAAAAACAATAAAAAACGATAATTTTTTTCATTTACATTTAAAAATCTTCTGAGCTATAAAAATATGATATATTAAATTAAAATCATTGAAAACTATTTATAAATCTTGTATTCTCTAATTTTAGAATAAAACGTAACTTTGCACCTCAATTTTTGAAGATGAGCTTTTTAAAGGAAATAGACCGCAGAAGAACTTTTGGTATAATATCCCATCCAGATGCTGGAAAAACTACTTTAACTGAAAAACTTTTATTATTTGGTGGAGCGATTCAAGAGGCTGGTGCAGTTAAAAATAATAAAATCAAAAAGGGAGCTACGTCTGATTTTATGGAAATTGAACGTCAACGTGGAATTTCAGTAGCAACCTCAGTTCTAGCCTTTATTTACAAAGACAAAAAAATAAATATTTTAGATACACCTGGGCATAAAGATTTTGCTGAAGACACGTTTAGAACCTTAACAGCTGTAGATAGTGTTATCGTTGTCATAGATGTTGCCAAAGGAGTCGAAGAACAGACAGAAAAGTTAGTTCAAGTATGTAGAATGCGAAATATTCCAATGCTTGTTTTTATAAACAAATTAGACCGTGAAGGAAAAGATGCGTTTGATTTGTTAGATGAAGTTGAACAAAAATTAGGTTTGCGAGTAACCCCAATGAGTTTTCCTATTGGAATGGGTTATGATTTTAAAGGGATCTATAATATTTATGAAAAGAAATTAAATATTTTTTCTGGAGACAATAAACAAGGCATTACTGCAGGTATTGAATTTGACAACATAAAAAATCCTGAATTAGATGAAGTTGTGGGTGAAAGCGCCGCTGATACGCTTCGTGAGGAATTAGAACTAATTTATGAGGTTTACCCTAAGTTTAACAATTTAGAATATCTAGAAGGTAAATTACAACCCGTGTTTTTTGGATCTGCTTTAAATAATTTTGGAGTTAAAGAATTGTTAGATGCTTTTATAGAAATTGCACCAAGACCCCAACCTAAAAAAGCAGAAGAAAGGTTAGTTGATTCTAAAGAAGAGAAATTAACAGGTTTTGTTTTTAAGATTCATGCCAATATGGATCCAAAACACAGAGACCGTCTAGCGTTTATAAAAATAGTATCTGGAACCTTTAAAAGAAATGCCCCATATTTACATGTAAGAAATGGTAAAAAAGTAAAATTTTCAAGTCCAAATACATTCTTTGCAGAAAAAAAAGAAATCGTTGATGAATCATTTCCTGGAGATATTGTAGGATTACATGATACAGGAAATTTTAAAATTGGAGATACGCTTACAGAAGGAGAACAATTAAATTTTAAAGGAATTCCAAGTTTTTCTCCTGAACACTTCAGGTATGTAAATAATGCAGATCCTATGAAGTCTAAACAACTTTTTAAAGGCTTAGACCAATTGATGGACGAAGGTGTTGCTCAACTATTCACATTAGACATGAACGGTAGAAAAATTATTGGAACTGTGGGGGCCCTTCAATATGAAGTGATACAGTATCGTTTAGAACATGAATACGGTGCAAAATGTTCTTATGAAAATATTAATGTTCATAAGGCTTGTTGGGTACAAGCCGAGGACCCAAAAAATGAGGAGTTTAAAGAGTTCAAAAGAGTAAAACAACGCTATTTAGCAAAGGATAAACAAGGGCAATTGGTTTTTTTAGCTGATTCAGCATTTACCATCCAAATGACACAGAGTAAATATCCTACAGTAAAGCTTCATTTTACAAGTGAATACGAATAAAAATTAGGAGATAGAATAGTTTAAAACAAATTAAATAAATTAAATAATGGATAACGGAATCTACGCAAAATTCAAAACTTCAAAAGGAGATATTCTAGTAAGTTTAGCCTATGAAAAAACACCTGGTACTGTTGGTAACTTTGTTGCCTTAGCAGAAGGAAATTTAGAAAACAGTGTTAAGAAACAAGGAACACCATATTACGATGGTTTAAAATTTCATCGTGTAATTCCAGATTTCATGATTCAAGGAGGGTGTCCATTAGGGACAGGAACAGGAGACCCAGGTTATAAATTTGATGATGAAATTCATCCAGATCTAAAACATGATGGTCCAGGAAAATTATCGATGGCCAATTCAGGACCAGCTACTAATGGGTCTCAATTTTTCATAACTCACATTGAAACTCCATGGCTAGATGGAAAACACACTGTTTTTGGAAATGTTGTTGAAGGACAAAATGTTGTAGATACTATTTCACAGGGAGATGAAATGTCTATAGAAATTATTAGAGTTGGAACAGATGCTGAGGCCTATAATGCAGTTGAGGCCTTTAGGACCTTTGAGGGTTTAAGAGCAAAACGAGAGGAAGAAGAAAGAAAAAAACAACAAGAGATCTTAGATACTGTAGCAAAAGGTTATGAAGAAACACAAAGCGGTTTACGATATAAAATTTTACAAAATGGTGATGGAAATAAAGCTACCAAAGGAGCTAATGTTTCTGTGCATTATAAAGGACAATTATTAGACGGTACAGTATTTGACTCTTCATATAAACGCAAGCAACCAATTGAATTTTCTGTTGGGGTTGGTCAAGTAATTGCCGGATGGGACGAAGGAATACTTTTATTAAAAGTAGGAGATAAAGCACGTTTTGTAATTCCTGCTAACTTAGCTTATGGAGAAAGTGGAGCTGGCGGAGTTATTCCTCCAAATGCTACACTAATTTTTGATGTAGAATTGATGGGTGTTAATTAAAAAAACTAAAATACACACTAACCAAAAAAAGCCTACAGCTATCCGCTGTAGGCTTTTTATTTGTAATAAATTAACTAAACTTGATAATTAATGTTGGCTAAACATTAAATCTAAAGTGCATCACATCTCCGTCTTGCACAACATATTCTTTTCCCTCTACTCTCATTTTTCCAGCTTCTTTTACCTTAGCTTCTGTTCCAAAAGTTACATAATCTTCATAACTAATCGTTTCTGCTCGAATGAAACCTTTTTCAAAATCAGTATGAATAACTCCAGCTGCTTGTGGTCCGGTAGCTCCAATTTGAATTGTCCAAGCCCTTACCTCCTTTACACCAGCAGTAAAATAGGTTTGGAGGTTTAATAATTTATAAGCAGAACGAATTAAACGAGAAACACCTGCCTCTTCTAGCCCTATATCTTCTAAGAATAACTGTCGTTCATCGTAGTCTTCTAATTCTGTAATATCTGCTTCTGTTCCAACTGCTAAAACAATAACTTCCGCATCTTCATTTTTTACCGCCTCTCTTACTTGATCTACATACCCATTTCCAGTCACTGCAGAATTTTCATCAACATTACAAACGTATAAAACTGGTTTTGAAGTAATAAACTGTAATGGAGTTATAAATTCCTGTTCTTTTTCAGAAAAATTTAGGGCTCTTACAGAAACTCCTTGCAATAAAGTTTCTTCAATTTTTAATAAAACGACTAATTCTGCTTGCGCTTCTTTATTCCCTGTTTTTGCAGTTCTTTTGACTCGTTCTAAACGTTTTTGAACAGTTTCTAAATCTTTTAATTGTAACTCAATATCAATAGTTTCTTTATCTCTAACTGGATCAATTGAAGTATCTACATGTATAATGTTATCATTATCAAAACATCTCAGTACATGTAATAGAGCATCTGTTTCACGAATATTGGCTAAGAATTGATTTCCTAAGCCCTCCCCTTTACTTGCTCCTTTCACCAACCCTGCAATATCTACAATTTCTACAGTAGCAGGAATTACTTTTTCTGGATTTACTAATTCCTCTAATTTTTCCAAACGAGTATCTGGCACATTAACTACACCAATATTTGGTTCTATAGTACAAAATGGAAAATTAGCACTTTGTGCTTTCGCATTGGACAAACAATTAAATAAAGTTGATTTTCCAACGTTTGGTAATCCTACTATTCCAGCTTTCATAAATCTTATAATTTCGGTTGCAAATATAAATGTTTTTATCACAAAAAAATCCCGAAAAATCGGGATTTGATATGATCTAATTTTTTGGCTTAATCTTCATGCATGAATTTTTGTTTACCTAGCAATTCTTCTTCTGTTTCAACATTATCTTCATCGGGCACACAACAATCTACAGGGCATACAGCTGCACATTGTGGTTCTTCATGAAAACCAACACACTCTGTACATTTATCTGCTACAATATAATATATTTCATCAGAGATTGGCTCCTGCTCTTCATCAGAATTGATGGCATTTCCATTGGGAAGAATAACATCTCCTTTTAGGTCAGTTCCATCTGAAAACTTCCAATCATCTGCTCCCTCATAAATAGCTGTGTTAGGACATTCAGGTTCACAAGCCCCGCAGTTTATACATTCGTCTGTAATGATAATAGCCATTTTTATTCTCTTTAGTTTGTGTAACTTTGCAATGCAAAAATAACCTCTAAAAAGGTAGCAACCAAAAATAATGAGTAGTATTCAAAGTAGAATAAATGCTTTTGTGGCATTAGGTAATTTTTTAAGTCAATTCTCATCACAAAAAATTGAAAAATCATCTTCAGTTCCATTCAATGAACTATTTTTCGATGGATTTATTCATCAAATTAAATTAGCAGAACAACATAACAGTTGGTTTACAAAAAAAGCAATACTATTTTCTATCGATAATTGGGCTTCTGCCCTAACACATGAAAATTTAAATCAATGGATTTCTAATGAAAATATAGTTGAAAAATCATCAAAAACTGTTGCTATAGTTATGGCCGGGAATATACCTTTAGTTGGTTTTCATGATTTTTTGTCGGTATTAATCTGTGGGCATTCAGTTATAGTAAAACAATCTTCAAATGATAAGCATCTTATTCCGTATTTGGCAAAATACTTAGAATATGTTGAAGAAAATTTAAAGGGAAAAATCTGTTTTACTGAAAAAAAATTAAAAAACTTTGATGCTGTAATAGCTACTGGCAGTACAAATACAACTCGCTATTTTGAGTATTACTTTAAGAAAAAACCAAGTATAATTCGTAAGAATAGAAATTCTGTTGCCGTTATAACTGGAAATGAAACTAAAGAAGATTTTATAAATCTTAGTGAGGACATTTTTAGATATTTTGGACTAGGCTGTAGAAGTGTGTCAAAATTATTCGTTCCAAAAGGGTATAATTTTGATGAATTTTTTAAAGGTATGTATACCTACCACCCCATTATAAATAATGCAAAATATGCCAATAATTATGATTATAACAAGGCAGTATACTTAATGAGTGAATTTTCTATTTTAGAAAATGGATTTTTAATGATTAAAGAAGACACAAACTTTGCATCTCCTATAGCTACAGTTTTTTACGAATATTATGAAGATATATCTGATTTAAAGTCAAAAATTCTTAGTGAATCAGAAAAAATTCAATGTATTGTAGCCCATAACTTCATCGAAAACGAAGTAAAATTTGGTCAAACACAACACCCAAAGTTATGGGACTATGCAGACGGTGTCAATACTATTGAATTTTTATCTAAAATTTAATTTATAAAGACAAAAAATTAATTAAAATATTGGAAATTTACCATTTGAAAATTTAGTTAAAATGAAAAAACACAACTTTAGTGCCGGACCATGCATCTTACCTGAAGAGGTTTTGCATCAAGCTTCAAAAGCAGTCATTGATTTTAATAATGATGATCTTTCTCTACTTGAAATATCTCACAGAAGTAAACCTTTTGTAGAGGTTATAGAAAATGCCAAACTACTTACCTTAGAATTGTTAGGACTTAAAAATAAAGGGTATCAAGTTTTATTCCTTCATGGTGGAGCTAGTACTCAATTTTTAATGACTGCCTACAATCTTTTAAATAAGAAGGCTGCTTATCTAAATACCGGAACCTGGTCGGATAAAGCCATTAAAGAAGCAAAACTTTTTGGGGACTTAGTTGAAGTTGCTTCATCTAAAGACAAAAACTTTACATACATACCAAAACATTACAATGTTCCGTCTGATGTAGATTATTTTCACTGCACCAGTAACAACACTATTTTTGGAACACAAATTAAAGAATTCCCCTCATTAAACACACCATTGGTCTGTGATATGAGTTCTGATATTTTTTCTCGTCAACTGGATTTTTCAAAATTTGATTTACTGTATGCTGGAGCTCAAAAAAATATGGGTCCAGCTGGAACAACAGTTGTAGTTGTAAAGGAAGAAATTCTAGGAAAAGTAGAAAGAACGATACCATCTATGTTAAATTATAAGACGCATATAAGTAAAGAAAGCATGTTTAATACACCTGCTGTATTTCCTATTTATGTATCTATGCTCACATTAGAATGGTTAAAAGATTTGGGTGGAATTTCTTTTATTGAAAAAGTAAACAATAAGAAAGCTAATTTATTATACAAAGAAATAGACAGAAACCCATTATTTAGAGGTATCGTAGCTAAAGAAGATAGAAGTATCATGAATGCAACTTTTTCTTTAATTGACGACTCTTTAACTAATCGTTTTGATGCATTGTGGAAAGAGGCAAGAATTAACGGATTAAATGGTCACAGAAGTGTAGGTGGTTACAGGGCAAGTATGTACAACGCATTACCATTGTTTAGTGTTCAGGCCCTAGTAGACACCATGCAAGAATTAGAAAGAAAAGCATAAGATGAAAATATTAGCAAACGACGGAATTTCTCAAAGTGGTGTAGACGCACTACAAAATGAAGGGTTTGAAGTAATAACAACAAAAGTTGCACAAGTCCAATTAGAAAACTTTATTAATGAGCATCAAATAGATGCAATACTTGTCAGGAGCGCAACCCAAATACGACAAGAATTAATTGATGCTTGTCCATCTATAAAGCTCATCGGTCGCGGTGGTGTGGGTATGGATAATATTGATGTAGATTATGCCATAAATCAAGGAATTCATGTAATCAATACCCCAAAAGCATCTTCTAACTCTGTTGCAGAATTAGTCTTTGCTCATCTATTTGGAATGGTACGTTTCCTTCATCAATCTAATAGAGAAATGCCCTTGGAGGGAGATTCTAGATTTAAGGACTTAAAAAAAGCATATGCTTTAGGCTCCGAACTTAGAGGCAAAAAAATCGGAATTATAGGTTTTGGAAGAATAGGTCAAGAGGTTGCAAAGAAAGCAATAGGTCTAGGTATGGAGGTTATCGCTAATGATCATTTTTTGGAAAGTGCACCAATAACTATAGATTTTTTTAATGGCCAAAAAATTACCATAACTGTTGAAATGTCAGATTTAGATACCTTATTAAAGGAAAGTGATTTTATAAGTTTACATGTTCCTGTCCAAGAAAATTATGTAATTGGACATGAAGAAATTTTAAAAATGAAAACTGGTGTAGGTCTTATTAATGCAGCAAGAGGTGGTGTTGTTGATGAAATGGCTTTAATAAAAGCAATAGAAAAAAATAAAATAAAATTTGCTGGCCTAGATGTTTTTGAAAAAGAACCAAACCCAGAAATACAACTATTAATGAATCCTGAACTTTCATTAACTCCCCATATAGGCGCTGCAACAATTGAAGCACAAGACAGAATCGGAACAGAGTTAGCATCACAAATTATAAAATTATTAAAGGAGTAAAAAATTAAGATATAATTTGATTTTAAATTATTATAGATGGCCATCGTTAAACCATTTAAAGCTGTAAGACCGAGTAGAGATAAAGTAGCTTTAGTTTCCTCTAAATCTTTTGATGCCTACACAGATAAAGAATTAGACGCTAAACTAGAGTTTAACCCATTTACTTTTCTTCACATCCTCAATCCTGGATATAAATATCATCAGGAGTTTTTTGGTGAGCAACGTTTTCAAATGATTCATAATAGATATGAGGAATTTAAAGACAATAAAATTTTTATTAAAGACGAAACAGCATCCTTTTATATTTATGAAAGCTCTGATGCACATGACTATTTTTGTGGAATTATTGCAGCTACTGCTGTAGAGGATTACACTAACGGAACCATAAAAAAACATGAAGGAACCATAAAAAAAAGGGAACAATTGTTTGAAACCTATTTAAAAACAACAGGATTTAATGCAGAACCCGTTTTACTTACGTATAAAGATGACAAAAAGTTCAACACTTTACTACAAACATTAAAGAAGAAAAGACCAGAATATGAGTTTTCAACAACTGATAAAATACTACATCGTTTATGGTTAGTTAATGACAAAGAAAATATAAAAAAAATCATTTCTTTTTTTGAAAATAAAGAAGCGTTATATATAGCTGACGGTCATCACAGAAGTGCTTCATCATCTTTACTGAAAAAAGATTTACAATCAGAAAATATTCATCATAAAGGAGATGAAAACTATAATTTCTTTATGAGTTATATTATCCCTGAATCAAATTTAAAAATTTCAGAATTTAATAGATTTATAAAAGATTTAAATGGTTTATCCATTGATGAATTTTTAATTAAATTGGATAAGAACTATAGAATAGAAGACAGAGGTGAACATTTTTATAAACCCTCTCAAAAACATCATTTTAGCATGTATCTAGGAGGTAAATTCTATTCATTGTACCTCAGAAAGAGTTTATCTTTGAATGAAAATGCACTATCTAAGCTCGATGCAGAAATTCTTTATCAAACCATTTTAAAACCTATCTTAGGAATCAATAACTTGAATAATAATGACCGCATAAGTTATCGAAACAATAAATTAGATTTATTATCGATTAAAACACTGGTTGACAATGGGCAATTTGTTGTAGGTTTTGGCATGTTATCAATAACTATTGATGAAATGAAGGAAATTGCAGATGCTAAATTAATAATGCCACCTAAAACGAGTTATATTGAACCTAAATTAAGAAGTGGCTTAACCATGTATGAATTTTAGTTATGAATTATATTAAAGAAAACTTAGAAAAAATTAGAGCAGATATATCAAACAACGTTACATTAGTTGCTGTGTCTAAAACTAAACCGATACGAGATTTACAAGTTGCTTATGAAGCTGGTCAGAGAGTTTTTGGAGAAAATAAAATACAAGAAATGGTTACTAAATATGAGGCTCTTCCAAAAGATATTGAATGGCACATGATAGGTCACCTTCAACGAAACAAAGTGAAGTATATGGCTCATTTTGTAGACTTAATTCACGGAGTAGATAGCTTAAAAACTTTAAAGGAGATAAATAAACAAGCTCATAAACACAATAGAGTGATAAACTGTTTGTTACAAGTAAGGATAGCTAAAGAGGAAACAAAGTTTGGTTTAACAATCGATGAAGTTGCAAATATTTTAAATTCTGATGAACTTAAATCCTTTACTAATGTAAAAATTTCGGGTTTAATGGGCATGGCAACTTTTACAAAAAATGAAGACATTCTAAATGAAGAATTTTCTGAATTAAAAAACGTATACAACCATCACAAAAAACAACACCCAGAATTCACAATACTATCAATGGGAATGAGTGGAGATTACAAAATAGGGATCAAAAACGGTAGTACCATGATTCGGGTTGGTAGTTCTATATTTGGTGCTAGAAATTATATCTCATAGAATTTGTACGCAATTTTAGACATAGAAACCACAGGTGGTAAATTTAATGAGGAGGGCATTACAGAAATAGCCATATATAAATTTGATGGACATTCAGTTGTAGATCAATTTGTGAGCCTTGTAAATCCAGAAAAACCAATTCAACAGTTTGTAGTAAAACTTACGGGAATCAATAATAAAATGCTCAGAAATGCTCCTAAATTTTTTGAGGTTGCTAAACGTATCGTTGAAATTACAAAAGAGGTAACACTAGTGGCTCACAATTCAGAATTTGATACTCGAATTTTAAAAACAGAATTTGATAGATTAGGTTTTAACTATGAAAGAAATTCAATTTGTACTGTAGAATTAAGCAGAAAGTTAATTCCAAATGAAAAATCCTACAGTCTAGGTAAATTGTGTAAATCTCTTGGGATACCTATGAGTGATAGACATAGAGCATCTGGAGATGCTTTAGCAACTGTTCAACTTTTTAAATTATTATTAAATAAAGACACCAATAAAGACATTACACAAAACTCGATTAAATACTTTGATAATAGAAATATCAAAAATAAAATTAATGCAATACTTGATGGTATCCCAATCAAAATGGGAGTCTATTATATTCACAATAAAGAAGGCAAAGTTATTTTTATAGGAAAAGGTAATAATATAAAATCTGAAGTTACTAAACTTTTCCTGAAGCAAAGTAAACGTGCTATCAAGGTTCAGGAAAGAGTTGATAAAGTTACATACCAATTTAGTGGTAATGAATTATTTAATAGATTAAAATACCACTTAGAATTAGAAACGCTAAAGCCCAAATACAATTTCAAAAAAAAGAAAAAATTAACCATTCAACAATTTTCACATTCAGACTTTATAATTCAACTTAAAGGACGAGAAGTAGAGGAAAATGGGCTTATTTTGATTGAAAATAATGAAGTTTTTGGATATGGTTACACAAACTTGTCTTTTCAAGAATCAAAAATATCAATTTTAAAATCTATTTTAACTCCAATTGAACATAAAGAATTGGCAAAAATAATTATCAAAAATTATTTAAAAAGTAACACAGCTTTAAAAATTAAACGGTTCTAAATCTAATTATAAACAAATTTTAGTAAACGATATTTTTTAATGTGTGAGTTAAAAATACTATGAGGAAAATTAATTTATAGTATATTGTATATCCATAATAACACTTTAATTGAAATCAACAACAGAAAATAAACCCTCTTTAAAACATAGACTTCATGAAATCATTTATGAAGCAGATACAAGAGGTGGCAAACTTTTTGACGTCATCTTATTAATTGCAATTCTAGCAAGCATTCTATTTGTAATGCTTGAAAGTATTCAGAGTATTGATGAAGCTTACGGCTCTTATTTAGATATCGCTGAATGGGTAATCACCATCCTATTTTCACTAGAATATCTATTAAGAATTATCACTGTTAAAAAACCTTCGAAATATATTTTTAGCTTCTACGGTATCATAGATTTACTTTCAACCATTCCAAAATATGTTTCTTTAATACTAATCGATAGTCATAACCTATCAGTATTAAGGGCATTAAGATTATTACGAATATTTAGAATTTTAAAGATAACACGTTACATAGGAGCTTCAAACCGATTGTTGGTAGCCTTAAGGTCTAGCAGGGCTAAAATTGCAGTCTTTTTACTATTTGTATTAATTCTTTGCACCATTTTAGGTACTATTATGTACATGATTGAAGGAGCTGAAAATGGATTTTCAAGTATTCCTAGAAGTGTATATTGGGCTATTGTAACACTAACTACAGTTGGATACGGAGATATTGCTCCAGTAACAGCTCTTGGTCAGTTAATAGCAAGCGCTATTATGATTTTAGGATATGCAATCATAGCTATACCCACTGGAATTGTAGGTTCTGAAATGATAAATGCTAAAATTCATACCAATACTCAAAGTTGTCCTAATTGTATGCAAGATTCTCATCAAGATGGTGCTGTATTTTGTTATCATTGTGGTGATAAATTAAATGAATAATGGGTAGCTCAAAAAAGACATTAATCACTATTGTAGGTCCTACTGCTATTGGAAAAACCTCCCTAAGCATCTTAGTTGCATCTCATTTTAACACAGAAATTATTTCATGTGACTCTAGACAATTTTATAAGGAAATGACGATTGGAACGGCAGTTCCTGAAAAAGATGAATTAGCAACTGTTCCACATCATTTTATTCAGAATAGAAGTGTTGTTGAGGATTATAATGTTGGTGATTTTGAAAAAGATGCATTAACTACATTAGATACCTTGTTCGAAAAACACAACACAGTTGTAATGGTTGGTGGAAGTGGGTTATATATTCGAGCTGTTTTAGAAGGCTTAGATGATTTTCCTAAAATTGATCCAGCTATAAGACATGAGTTAAAAAATATTTATAAGTCTGAGGGAATTATTCCATTACAACAACAACTTAAAAAGTTAGATGTAGAGACTTACAATTCAATTTCATTGGATAACCCACAAAGAGTTATCAGAGCTTTAGAAATTTGTATAGGAACAAATTTACCCTACTCTAGTTTTACAGGGAAAGCTAAAAAGAAAAGAAATTTTGAATCTATTATTATAGGTTTAAATGCTGAACGTCAAAAAATCTATGATAGAATTAATTTTAGAGTTGATTTAATGATGGAAAAAGGGTTATTAAATGAGGCTAAAAAACTATACCCTCAAAAATCTTTAAATGCACTACAAACGGTTGGTTACAGGGAATTATTTTTATTTTTTGACGGAAAAATAACTAAAGAGTATGCTGTAGAGGAAATCAAAAAAAACACACGTAGATTTGCAAAAAGACAACTCACTTGGTTTAAAAAAAACACCAATATAATGTGGTTTGATTTTGAAGCTAGTTTTAGTATTATTTTAAAAAAAATAAAAGAAAGTATCTAAACTTTTTTTTAAGCATATAATGCTTTCAATATTAAATCCCTTTTTTATCTTTGCTCAAATTTAAAAAAAATGAAAGTAAAATTATTAACATTTATTCTTTGTTTTGCAGGTATCTTTGCCAACAGTCAAACCAAAGTTGGTACTATAAATTCAGAATTTATAGTTGGATTAATGCCCGAGGCTAAACAAGTTTTAAATGAATTAAAAATTTATGCCGCAAAATTAGACTCAACTTACCAAGTTAAATTAGCAGATTACAATACTAAGGTTACCGCTTTTCAAAAACTTGATCCAAATTTATCAGACAACTTTAAGAAAGTTAAAATTGAAGAAATTAATGAATTGGAACAGGACTTACAAAAAAGTCAACAAAATGGTAATAGTTTAATTAATCTCAAAAGAGATCAATTAATGAATCCATTATATCAAATCTTAGGTGAAGCAATTACTGAATTAGCAAAATCTGAAGGTTTTACACAAATATTAACTTCATCTGGTAACGAGTTTGCCTATATAGATGAAGCATTTGATATTACAGAAAAAGTGATGGCTAAATTGGGCATAAAGATGCCTCCACCACCAAAAAAATAAAATCCCAATTTAGTTAAAAACAAAAAAGAGAGAGGCTTTCACCTCTCTCTTTTTTGTAAAAATATTTATAATATTATCTTCTACTATAATTTGGAGCCTCTTTAGTAATAGCTACATCATGCGGATGACTCTCATTAATACCCGAGGTTGTTATTCTAACAAATTTTCCTGTATTTTTTAGGGTTTCAATGTCCTTAGACCCACAATAACCCATTCCTGCTTTTAAACCTCCTATAAACTGGTGAATACTTTCATCTAAATTTCCTTTATATGGAACTCTTCCAACAATTCCTTCAGGAACTAATTTTTTAATATCATCTTCTACATCTTGGAAATAACGATCTTTAGAACCTTGTTTCATAGCTTCAACTGATCCCATACCTCTGTAAGATTTAAATTTTCTGCCCTCGTAAATAATAGTTTCTCCAGGAGATTCTTTTGTACCTGCTAAAAGAGATCCTAACATTACACAATCTGCTCCTGCTGCAATGGCTTTTGGAATATCTCCAGTGTAACGGATTCCACCATCAGCAATAACAGGAACACCAGACCCTTTAATAGCTTCGGCAACTTCTAATACTGCAGAAAATTGAGGAAAACCAACTCCTGCCACAACTCTTGTTGTACAAATAGAACCAGGACCAATTCCAACTTTTACGGCATCAGCACCAGCTTTAACTAAATAAGTTGCAGCATCAGCTGTAGCTATATTACCAACTACTACATCTAATGCTGGAAATGCTTTTTTTACAGCTTTTAAAACTGTTACAACTCCTTTGGTATGTCCGTGTGCAGTATCTATAATTACAGCATCTACACCTGCATTAACTAAAGCCGTTGCTCTATCTACTGCATCTGTAGTAACCCCTAAGGCAGCTGCAACACGTAATCTTCCAAAATTATCTTTATTGGCAATAGGTTTTTGTGTAACTTTTGTAATGTCTCTAAAAGTAATTAATCCACATAATTTATATTCATCATCAACAATTAAAAGCTTTTCAATTTTATTTTGTTGTAAAATAGATTCTGCATCTTTTAATGAGGTACCCACAGGAGCAGTAATCAAATTTTTCTCAGTCATAACCTCTACAATGGCTCTGTCATTGTTGTGTTCAAAACGTAAATCTCTATTAGTAACAATACCTCTTAATTTACCTAGGTTATCAATTACTGGAATACCGCCAATTTTATGTTCTCTCATGGCATTATTTGCATCAGAAACCACAGCAGTAAGCGGAAGTGTTACTGGATCTATAATCATTCCACTTTCTGCTCTTTTTACCTTTCTAACCTCCTGAGCTTGCTTTTCTATAGACATGTTTTTATGCAAGACCCCTATTCCACCTTCTCTAGCCATAGCAATAGCCATAGAAGATTCTGTAACGGTATCCATTGCAGCAGATACAATAGGAACGTTAATGGTAATGTTACGGGTAAATTTTGTTTGGATATTTACTTCTCGGGGAAGAACATCTGAATAAGCGGGTACGAGTAGAACATCATCATATGTTAAACCTTCTCCTACAATCTTAGAATTGTGAGCAATCATAGTACAATTAACTTAAAATTAATTGCGACCAAATTTACAACTTATTTTCTAGATAGTAAACATCAGTAATTGTAAGAATTGTTAACTTATTTTGTCGTACTTACTGAGCCATGAATATTGACTAAAGTTTTTTCCAGAGGAAGCCCCTAATAAAAACAACATTCCTACATAGCCTTTTACGTAAAATAAAAATAACATAAATAGATACCCTACATGATTGGTGTCACCGTAGATAAGATTTTTTGTTAGGATAGTGGAAAGTAAACTTAACAAAAAGATTGAGATTCCAAGATTCTCTACGTTTTTAACACCCCAATATTTTAGTCTTCTTAATGGATGCAAATCGGTACCCCATTTGTGTATTAAATAATAATATCCGTTCCCCATGGGAGCAAATAACAATGGATCGTCTGCTTTGTCTAATCTAAATAGTTTAGAGGGCGCTATAATTTTAAAACCATCTAACACTGTATTATGAGTGAATTCTAAATCTTGAATTTTGTCTACCACTACTTTTGGGTAAGAACCTTTAAAGTATTTGGTGTCTAAGAATCGAAGTCTGTAATTCACACATATTTTTTCAATATGAGAAATATGAAAAATAGCATTAGAATCTACCTCATCTATATCAAAGACATTCACAGTTCTGCTAATAGGAGATGCAGATAAGCGTTCTAAAACAGATTGATTGGTAGTTTTAATTTCATTAAAAATAGCGTGTACCCATTCAATAATATCTTCAGATTGTACCCCTTTTTTTCTTGCTTTGATTAGAGAATCGTGAATATTTGTAGGTTTTAACATAAATGTTTTTATTGGAAATATAAAAATATAAAATTCATAAAATACTTACCTACTGTAAATAAAAATTTATTCTTATTCATAATCATTCCATATAACAAACTGATTATCAATTTACTATTAAATATTATTTTTATTTATTCTAAATAAGCTTTGTAAATCATAAATTGATACATATATTTGCATAAAAAATAGTAATCTATTTATAATTAGTCTAAATAAAATGAAGGGCATTATCACACTATCAATTTGCTTAATAAGTATTCAAATACTATCACAAACAAAATTAAAAGAAACAAAAAACAAAATAGATACAATTCAAAAATTAGATGAAGTAATCATTAATTCAAATTTAATATTTGGTAATAAATATGTAGCAAGTAATAGAACAGGTTCTGCATATTTTATTTCTCCAAAAGAATTAAAAAAATTTAGTTTTACAGATATAAACAGAGCATTAAGGACTGTTCCTGGAGTAAATATATATGAAGAAGATGGTTTTGGTTTGAGGCCAAATATAAGTTTGAGAGGAACTTCTCCCGAAAGAAGTTCTAAAATAACAATGATGGAAGATGGTGTATTGATTGCTCCTGCTCCTTACAGTGCTTCATCTGCGTATTATTTTCCAACAATAGCTAGGATGGAAGCTGTAGAAGTTTTAAAAGGTAGTAGTCAAATCCAATTTGGTCCTTTTACCACTGGTGGTGCTATTAATATGATTTCTAATCAAATTCCAGAATCTTTTAGTGGTAGAATAAGAAGTAGTTATGGTAGTTTTAATTCTTCTCAATTTCATGCAATTATTGGTGATAACATGAATAATTTTGGATATTCTTTAGAATATTTGAATTATGGTTCAGATGGTTTTAAGAAATTATCCAATGATCAAAATACTGGTTTTAATAAAAACGATATTGTGTTAAAATTTAAAGTAAACTTATTTCCTAAGTTAGCAGTTAAACATGCTTTAGACATTAAATTACAATATTCTGATGAGGAATCTAACGAAACATATTTAGGGTTAACCGATGATGATTTTAATACGAATCCATTCAACAGATATGATGGGTCTGCTGTTGATTTAATGAAAAATATTCATAAACAAATTGTTCTTACTCATACTGTAGATTTTACGAAGAACTTTAGAATAACAACGAATGCTTATCATAATTATTTTAGAAGAAATTGGTACAAAGCAGATTACATCACATTTGATGGGGATAGACAATCTATTGGTAAAGTTTTTGGAAACCAAAATAATTTCATCAATCATCTTTCTTTTGCAAAAGGTGAAATTAATTCAGATGGCGATGATTTCATGAATGCAAGAGCCAATAATAGGGTGTATAATTCGAAGGGAATTCAAACAAAATTTGACTACCATTGGTATGATAATGATGTTTTTCATGATATCGAGATTGGTTTACGATACCATTATGATGATGAAGATCGTTTTCAATGGATAGATGATTATAGTATAAATAATGGAGTATTAAGTTTATCAAATGCAGGAGTACCTGGGTCAAACGCCAATCGAATTAGTAGTGCCAGAGCATTTGCAGCTTCAGCAACTTATAGAATAAAATATAAAGGGTGGACTTTTACTCCTGGAATTCGCTATGAAAATATTTCTTTACAAAGAGAGAACTTTGGAGGGAGTGATCCTTCAAGAACTGGAGATAATTTATCTACTAGAGAAAATAACGTAGATGTATTTATTCCAGGTATTGGAACAAATTATAAATTCAATAATAATTTTTCAATTTTTGGAGGGATACACAAAGGATTTTCACCTCCAGGCAATCAGGCAGGTCAAAAACCTGAAGAAAGTATTAATTATGAGCTTGGAAGTAGATTTGGTACAGGAAAATTAAGAGGAGAAGCTGTCTTCTTTTTTAATGACTATAGTAACTTATTAGGTAGTGATTTAGCTGCTACTGGTGGTACAGGCTCATTAGATCAATTTAATGCTGGAGAAGTAAATGTTAACGGTCTTGAATTTCTTTTAAATTACGATTTACTTGATCAAGAATCAACTATTAAAATTCCTTTTACTTTTGGATATACTTTTACAAATACTGAGTTTAAAAATAGTTTTGGAAGCGATGAAGATCTATGGGGAGAAGTTATAAGTGGTGACGAATTACCCTATTTATCTAAACATCAATTTAATATTGGAATATCTTTAGAACATGAAAAATATGAATTCAATTTTAATGGACGTTTTAATGGAAAATTTAGAACACAAGCAGGAATAGGTTCTATTCCACAAGATGAATTAGTAAATTCAAATTTTGTAATTGACTTTTCTGGAAAGTATTTTATTGCTAAAAACTTCTCGGCTACTGCTAACATCATTAATTTATCAGATAATATTTATGCTGCATCAAGAGTTCCAGCAGGACTTAGACCAGGTCATCCTTTTGGAGCTTATTTTGGATTTGAATTTAAATTTTAGCTGTACTTATCTTATCATTCTAAAAAGAAGAGGTTTATTTAAAGCCTCTTCTTTTTTTAATTATGTCCTATAAACTTTTTAAATATAATATCATTCCTTTTCTAATGTCTGAGGAAGTTTCTGATAAATCAGGAGTATAAACTGAGATTACATCTGGATGATTAGGTATTAAAAAAGGAATGTCAAATCCTTTCATTAGATAATCACTAATCGCAATTGTATATATTTTTGAAGGATTGATAGTACTGTTGTTTATAGAAAATAGAGTATTATTCATCTCTATAGAGCTACGTTGTAAATAAGCACCTGAACCAGCGGCATTGTTACCATACTCTAAAACTTTATTCAATAAACTTCCTTTCATTTTTACCTTTAAAACTGCTCCTCCAAAAGGCAATACTCTAAAAGCATCTACGCTATTAATATCTCCTACTAATTGGTCATCAATCCGAATAGAACCACCGTTCACTATAGAGCAATCTACTTCATTATTGTATGAATATGACATGGACTCCGCTATCAATTGGCCAAGGTTCGTTTGTTTAGATCTAATTGGAGTATCTCTTCCATCTAAAGGAATGTTTGTATGGTAAATAATTTCATATGGATTTTCTACAATTTTTGATATTTGAGAATTCATGACTTCCATCCATTTATCGACTACTAACTTTACTTTTTTGTCGTCTACAATAGTAGTATCTATTGTTTTTAATAACGAAGAAATGGAGGTTTCTTTGGTCTTTTTATTAAAATTAATAGAATGAATATAAGCGGTTTTAGCATTAGCATCTGCTTTAGTAATTTTCACATTACCTACCATTTCATTTTTATGATCATGTTCATGGCCACCCATAATCAATGGAATATTGGGTAATAATCTAGCAATTTCTCTATCATGTTCTATTTTTACATGTGTAAGCCCAATAACAACATCTACCTTATCTTTAATAGATTCGTACTCTTTTTGAATAGAATTAAACATATCAGTATATAACACATATTCTTTAGGGTTAGATGGAATACAAACACTGATAAAACCAATTTTAATATTTGTACCATCAGCATCTGAAATCTCTTTTATAAATGACCCTTTGATTGGGATTTGAAGTCCATTTATTTCTTGATAAAATGGTTTAATACTGTCTTTAGTTCTATTGAATACGTTAGAGGATATCCAAGGAAAACTACTATCATTTATTCTGTTTTGAAGATCATTTTTAGGAATATCAAATTCATGATTTCCAAAAGCTACTACATCAAAATTCATAGCATTCATCACCTCAATCATTTGTTTACCACGAATTTTCTCACCATTTAATTTCATTCCTCCCAACAACGAAGGATTTAAAAAATCGCCTGCCATTACTAGCATTGTATTCTTATTCTCTTTAAGTAATTTTTTATGAATGGTTTCTACCCTTGCCATCCCGCCAAATTTTCCACCTTGAATTGAAGAAATTTCGTAAACATCATTTAATTGTAACAACGTAAATGAAATCTTTCCATCATCTGAAGAACAGGATAATACTAAAAGGGTAGATAAAAAAAATAAAATTGGTTTAAAATATTTCATAGGTTTTACGAGTTGGATTAGAAAATTTTCAAGGCTTGATTGTAAGCACTTTCAAAACTCATGGGTTTAATTCCTGTAACCACTTTTTGAGCGGTAAAATAGGAAATGAGCTTTTCTGTTGGCATATTTCCAGTTAACTCATCTTTTGCCATAGGACATCCACCATATCCTTTTATAGCTCCGTCAAAACGCTTACATCCGGCATTAAATGCAGCATCAACTTTTTCATGCCAAGAGTTAGGAGTGGTATGTAGATGCGCTCCGAATTCAATTTTTGGATAGTTAGAAATTAAGTTTGAAAATAAATAAGTAATTACAGCTGGAGTGGAACTTCCAATGGTGTCTGATAGCGATATAATGTTAACACCCATATTGGATAGTTTTTCAGTCCATTCTCCTACAATATTAATATTCCAAGGATCACCATAAGGATTACCAAATCCCATAGATAGGTAAGCAACAACTTCTTTATTGTTTTTTGAAGCTATCGATAAAATCTCTTCCAACTCTTTAATGGATTGATGAATTGTTTTGTGAGTATTTCGCATTTGGAAATTCTCAGAAATTGAAAATGGATATCCTAAATAACTAATTTCCTCAAATTGGCTAGCATCATTAGCTCCTCTTATATTTGCAATAATTGCTAATAATTTGCTTTGAGTTTGTGAAAGGTCTAGTTTTGATAAAACAGCAGCAGTATCTCGCATCTGTGGAATTGCTTTGGGTGATACAAAGCTGCCAAAATCTATGGTATCAAAACCAACATTTAGTAAAGAGTTAATATACCTAGCTTTAGCATTAGTAGAAATAAAATGAGTTTTAATGCCCTGCATGGCATCTCTTGGACATTCTATAATTTTCACTTTATTCATCAACTCAAAGATACAATTTAAAGCATTCACTCTATATCAAAATAAAGACAGCAATGCCAATAAATACAAAAATTTGAATCCATTTTAACCAAA
>Ga0209193_1000202_pt1 | contig 43584 bp, 35 predicted proteins | sample COGITO_mtgs_1003_FD_185515 | JGI IMG/M metagenome (GOLD analysis project Ga0209193, IMG submission 185515) | Pelagic marine microbial communities from North Sea - COGITO_mtgs_100330 (SPAdes) (version 2) | ecosystem: Environmental > Aquatic > Marine > Epipelagic ...
TAATAAAGAATCAGATCCGGCATCAGGAAATATTTCACAGGGACCGAAGCAATCTGCCAAGTTCGACTATCTCAAAGATCTCCTAGAAACCCTAAAAAAAGAAAACCGCAAGGTGCTACTGTTCTCGCAGTTCACATCGATGTTGGACATCATTGAAGAATACCTTATCGAGCAACAAACCAGCTACCTCAAACTTACCGGAGCGAGCAAAAACCGACAGGATCTCGTTGAAAAATTCCAGGCCGGCGAAGCCGAGGTGTTTCTCATCTCGCTCAAGGCAGGCGGCACCGGCCTCACCCTCACCAATGCCGACACCGTCATTCATTATGACCCTTGGTGGAATCCCGCCGTTGAAAACCAAGCCACAGACCGCGCCTACCGTATCGGACAAGACAAACCTGTGTTTGTGCACAAACTCATTTGCAAAGGCACCGTGGAGCAACGCATCCAACAAATGCAGCGGAAAAAATCAAACGTCGCTGACTCCATTCTCACATCCTCCATCAATCAGCTCAAGCTCGACGACGATACGCTCTCTCAGTTACTCGCCCCGATGCCATGATCATGACTTACGAGACCATCAACCTGGCTCCCCTATTCTTGCCCCAGAGGAAATTTTATTCGCAAATCGCTGTTTTTTAGCAACTATTCCTAATCTGGCTTGTTTCATCGTCAGATTGTCCACCATGTTACACATGAACCGATTACTTGCATTCACAGGAATATACTACCTCGTGATCACGATCGGCTTCTCTGTTGAGCCCATTGCTCAGCAAACGATTCGGACTACAAGCAATCAGATCGACCTGTTTATTGCGGAGCATCTTGAGGAAAAACAAATCGAGGCTAATTCGATTATTGATGATGCCACCTTCTTGCGGCGCGCCTATATCAACATCACAGGGCGCATCCCCACCGCTGAAGAAGCCGGCTCCTTTATCAACGATGACTCTCAGGATAAACGCCGCAAGCTCATCGACACCCTTATTGATTCAGAGGGATACAAAAGCCGTATGTTTAACTTCTGGGCAGACTTGCTACGGGTGCAAACCAACCTCGATAAACACGGCCTCGGATGGCACGTCTGGATCCACAAGGCCGTTGACCAAAACATGCCTTATGATGATTTTGTCCATGCCATGCTCTCGTCCAACGGCATGGTCTCCGACGATGCCGCAGTAGGATATTATCTGCGCGATCGTGAAATGCTCTTAGACAATGTCAGCAACACGACCGAGGTCTTCCTCGGCACACAAATTGGCTGCGCTCAGTGCCATGACCATCCATTTGATGACTGGACTCAGAAACAATATTTTGAGCTCGCCGCTTTCATCGGTAATACCACCTACAAAAGCGATGCTGCCAAGCACCTGCTGGGCAAGCTCGTTAAATACTCCTTTGAGAAAGACGGTAAATTAAAGGGCAAGCAGGGTGAGAAGTCTCGCAAGTTGGCCATGAGGAAAAAAGGGGCTGCCGCTAAATACTACAAAGACTACAGCTCTCTCTTTAAAGACTTCGGCAAAGTCGCGGTCGGTGAAGACCCTAAAAAAACACTGCGCCTCCCCAAAGACTATCAATACAACGACGGCAAACCTGGCGACATTCTCATCCCCAAAACCCTCTTTGGAGAGGCTATTTCTGAAGATGTCCCTCTTGAGCAGCGCCGTGAGGCATTTTCCCATTGGGTAACTTCCTCAGAAAACCCGCTCTTTACCAAGGTCATCGTCAACCGTCTCTGGGCAGAGGTATTTGGCCGCGGTATTGTCGACCCGCTCGATGATTGGTCAGACACCAAGCGTATTTCCCACCCAGAACTTCTCGATTACTTATGCGAGATCATGCGCGCTACTCAATACGACACCAAACAATTCATGCGTGTGCTTTACCACACTCGGCTGTTTGAAAGTTCAGCCTGTGTGGAGGAAGCAAAGAGGGGCGGACAGCATGATTTCCAAGGGCCTGTCTTACGCAGGATGTCCGCAGAAGAGATCCACGATTCTTTTCTGACACTAGAATTCGGCAACCAAGACCAACATAAAAATGAATCTCTGGCATACCGCTGGAATAGCTATGTGCAAAGTGTGGACAAGCTCTTCAGCATGTCCATGCCCGAACTCATCGAACTCAACCAAGAAACTGATGCATTAGAAGAACGTATTTATGCTGCTCGTGCAGAAGCCACGAAACTGCGCATTAAGGCATCACGAGCTCGCGCGGAAGGTAACACCGAACAAGCCAAAGAGCTCGAACAAGAAGCCAGAAACAAAGTGAATGATTCCAAAAAACTCAATCAGCAAAGTAACAGCATGATGGCTGCTAGCATGATGCAAAACAAAATGCGTACCAAGCCAAGGCAGAACATGAGGGCCTCCGAGCAAAGCTCCCCATCAAGACCCGGCACTTTTTTGCGCCAGTTCGGGTCATCTGACCGCATGACCCCCGATGCATCCCATAGTCTAGCATCTACACCACAGGCACTGACACTACTCAATGGCCGTGAAGTTGCCAAACTGACAGACGGCAAGGGCCAACTTGCCGCCTCACTGCGCCAGGCCGAATCTACCACGCAACGTCTGGATACCCTGTTCCTCTCCATCTACGGGTGCATGCCCACAGAGACAGAACGCCAACAACTCGAACCACTCACCACCAACACCAATCAACTTCGCACACTTGCCCGCGCTATGCTCAACTCGAAACGCTTCCTCTTTGTCCAGTAGCACGACCTGCCAACCGCCCTTAGTTGATAGCCAGTTGATAACCAAAAACCAAAAAAAGCCCTAAAGCGGCTAACTCACAAGCCATGTCTCACAGCCACTTAAAACTCGATGAAGTATCACGCCGCGGATTTCTTGCGACCACAGCTAAGTCCTGTTTTGGACTTACCATCGGGGGAGCAGCGGCAAACTTTTTTAATCAAAAAGCGAGCGCCGCAGACCCTGCCGTCATGGCAACAGGCGGAGCAAAGGCCAAAAGCGTCATCTACCTCTTTATGTCTGGTGGCATGACCCACCTCGATACCCTCGACCCCAAGCCTGAGGCTAGCTCTGAAATTAGAGGTGATTGCCGTGCTATTCAAACCAATGTCGACGGCATACAGCTAGGGCACTGTTTGCCCGGGCTTGCCAAACAGATGGACAAGGTCGCCCTCATCCGATCGATGAGCACCACTCAAGGCGCGCATGCCCAAGGTCGTTACTACATGCGCACTGGCTACACCAAACGATCAAGCATTGTGCATCCATCCGCTGGATCATGGGCAAGCCAACTTGCTAACAATCAAGGCGGCGAGATGCCACCCTTTGTCACCGTCAATTGTAGCAGCAGCCATCCAGGAGCGGGCTTCATGGAGGCTAGGCACGCTCCTCTGCCGCTCGGGAACGCCAGCTCTGGACTACAAAACAGTAAGCGCCATAAAATGAGCGAGGATGAATTTGATCAGCAACTTTCCTTACGTAAACAACTCGATGCCGAGTTTGACGCCCGTTACTTAAAAACACAGAAAAACGTTCGCGACTACAGTGAAGCTTTTGACGCTGCTGTGCGCCTGATGAAAAGCAAAGATCTCGAAGCGTTTGATCTCAGCAAAGAAAGCAAAGAAGCCCATTTATTGTACGGCTCACAAACCTTCTCCAAAGGAGTTTTATTGGCACGTCGCCTAGTCGAGCGTGGTGTTCGTTTCATTGAGGTAGAGTTTGGCGGCTTTGACTGGCATGTAGACAACTTCAACCAAATGGAGGATAAGATACCCGTCCTTGATCAGGCACTATCTGCCTTACTCAAGGACTTGGAACTCAAAGGCCTTCTGGACAGCACGCTGGTTGTTGTAGGAACAGAATTCGGCCGTACCCCTGAAGTCAAAAGCAATGCCGGCCGCAACCATTACCCAAAAGCCTTCTCCTGCCTGATGGCTGGTGGCGGCATTGTCGGCGGCCAACCCTTCGGCAGCACTGACGAAAATGGCGCTCAAGTCACCACAGAAAAAACCACCGCCGAGGACTTCAATGCAACCATCGCCTACGCCATGGGATTACCGCATGACAAGGTTGTCAGCTCGCCCTCCAAGCGACCCTTCCGCATGGGTGGTGTTGGCGGTAAGCCGATCACCAGCCTATTTGGCTAAAGCACTTTTTTAGCCGATTTACTCCACCAGCTTGCGTGCGGCCTGCAGCATTGCATCCGCTTTAGCCAGATCGGGTGCCGCTCCGCGAGCCATGTCCGGCTTGCCTCCGCCTTTGCCCCCTGCAATCGGCCCTAGCTCTTGAATCATCTTACCTGCCATGAGGCCTGCTGATTGAGCATCACCCCCACAGAAAGCTCCTAGGTGGAGACGCTCACCATCATTGACAATAAGAAAAGCCGCTCCGGTGAACTGCTTTTTCTTTAAGCCATTGATGAGCTCCTGAAGTAAGTTGGCAGGACCTTCAAAGACTTCGGCAATATTAGCTCCACTTTCAAGAAGTGTAACAAGCGCCTCGTCTGCTAGTTTGGCAGCAGCGCCGGCTTGGGCTTTTTTCAATTGCTTTTCTGCCCTCGCCCCAGCTTCACGCAGGGACTCAATATGCTCATGATAGTGCTTAAAGGTGGTATTGATTTGGTGGAAATCTCCGCCCTCCACGAGAAGTGCCCCCATAATGTGAGGAAATTCAGAATGCTGCACTGGTTCCTGACCGATGGCTTGCAATGCCTCATTGGCCTTGTCGAGTTTAGCACGGAAATCTTTGCCCTGGGCAGCACCTTTTTCCACCTCCTCACTCATCCACTCCCAGGCGGCACTACCGCACACAGCTTCAATTCTCCGGATGCCCGAGGCAATCGCACCCTCAGACTTGATTTTAAAAATGCCGATGTCCTTGGTGTTGCGCACGTGAGCACCACCACAAAGCTCCATCGAATATCCATCTAAATTACCTGCTCCTCCGCCGACTTGGACAACGCGCACAATGTCACCGTATTTATCACCAAAGAATTGCTGGATATCCTTTCGACCTTGAATGTCCGCGTGCGGCACCTCCGTCCATGAGACCGTATCTGCCGAGCTAATCCAGCCATTAACCATGGCTTCGATCTTTTCCAAATCACCTGCATCTACCGCGCCGGAGTTGAAGTCAAAACGCAGCCGTGTGCGGCTCACTAGTGAACCCTGTTGAGACGCGTCCTCGGAGACAACGTCATGCAGAGCAAGGTGCAGCAGGTGCGTGGCTGTGTGGTGGGCTTCGATAGGACGACGACGCTCCGTTTCCAGACTCAGGGTCACTGAGTCACCGACATCAATCTTGGCACCAAGCTCAAGGACATGCGCGCGCGCATTACCAAGCTGCTGCACCGCAGAAACAGCATACTCATTACCCTCATGAATAAGCGTTCCTTTGTCACCTAGCTGGCCACCCATCTCAACATAAAAAGGGGTCTTGTCGGTAATGACTAAAAGACAATCAGGCTGCTGGTGAATTTCCAATACGGCAGCCTCCGTGATATCTTCTTCAAATCCAGTGAACTCGGTGATCGCACTGGTGGCAATATCAGCCGCACGAATCAGCTCCTTGGTCTGTGCTGCACGTCCTTTTTCACGCTGCTGTTCCATGAGGTGCTCAAACCTCTCCATGTCAACGCTCAAACCACGCTCAGCACAGAGCAACTCAGTAAGGTCAATGGGGAAGCCAAAGGTATCATAAAGCTGAAAAGCAAAAGCACCATCAAGCGCCTTACCTCCCTCAGCCGCCTTCTCCTCAAACTTAGCGAGGCCGCGATCCAGCGTTTCATTAAAACTGGCTTCCTCACGCTGGAGATTCTCTTTGATGGCCTGCTGACGATCCTTGAGCTCAGGGAAAACACCCGACATCTGCTCGACGAGGGTATCGACAAGCTCAGTCATGAATGGGGTCTCACCGGTAAAACCGAGCGTTCTGCCATAGCGCACAGCCCGACGCAATATCCGGCGCAACACATAATTACGACCCGTATTACCTAACACAATACCGTCTGCCAGTGAAAATGAAAGTGTCCTGATATGGTCAGCAATGACTCGGAAAGCGATGGCTTCCTTGACCTCTTCTGAAATCATCGACTTATCCGCATCGACCGAATCGGGGTAGATGTCATGATAGGTTTTGCCACTCAGCTCCTCCAGTTTGCGAAAGATCGGCTGAAAGACGTCAGTGGCGTAGTTGGTCGGCTTCTTGGAAAAGTCCTTGAATCCGTCCGTGCCCTGATAGATTGAAACCGCACGTTCAAAGCCCATGCCTGTATCCACATGCTTGGCCGGCAGGTCACGGAACGAGCCATCAGCTTCGGCGTTGTATTGAATAAAAACGAGGTTCCAGATCTCAATGCAGAGGTCGGAATCCATATTGACGAGCTTGCCATCAGTGTCGCCGTTTGGCGTCAGGTCAACATGCAGTTCAGAGCAAGGACCACACGGGCCAGTTTCGCCCATCATCCAGAAGTTATCTTTGACGTTGCCGTTAACAATCTGCCTTTGCGGATCGAGTCCCTTTGCTAGAAAAAGTGCCGCCCATAAATCATAAGCTTCTTGGTCAAACTGCCCAGGATCCCCCTCACCCGGCATGTAAACCGTGGCGTAAAGTCGCTCTGGCGGAAAGCCCCAGCGCTCGACAACTAGTTCCCAGGCCCAATCGATGGCTTCTTTCTTAAAGTAATCACCAAATGACCAGTTCCCCAACATCTCAAACATGGTGTGGTGGTAGGTATCGTAGCCGACATCCTCGAGGTCGTTGTGCTTACCACCTGCACGAATGCACTTCTGGGTATCCGTCGCACGTGGAGGATCATAGGGCGCCTTATCTGTTCCGAGGAAATAAGGCACGAACTGGTTCATGCCCGCATTGGTAAAAAGCAAACCTGGACTTTGCGGCATCAATGAAGCCGAGGGCACGATGCTGTGTTGCTTTTCCTTAAAAAAATCGAGGAAGCTCTGACGGATCTCGGAGGCGGTCATCTGAAAAATAGTGAATTTTGAATAGTGAATAGTGAATGAACTCCACTGGGGGGTGTCGATACGGGAAGATCACCGCCAAGTAAAGCTCAGAGGCGTTAATGTGCCAGCCGTGATCGGATCAAATCGAGCCAGGCAGATGATTCCGTAGCAAAGTTAAACAAGGGCGCTCGCTGGGCAACCTGCTTCTTTAACTCCTGATAAAAAGACAACTCTACAACGCAACGCTGGAGCAGGCCGGCTGCAGCTTGTGCATCCCCATTCGGGAAAAGGCCCAGATAATCCTCTCCCAGCATGCCCACATTGCCCCTAATATCACTGGCAACCACCGGCAAGCCCATGGTCACCGCCTCACAAATCGCATTGGCCCCACCTTCAACCGTGGAGGTATTGAGCAGTACATCTGCTCGCGCCATTTTTTCCATCAATGTGGCGTGATCCAATTTCCCGCACCAGTTAAAATGCTCCACCTCTGCACTGGCATGGGTCATTTCAGCAGCCAGCTGGTCAGATGCATCCCCATAGCTATTGATGAAAATGGGCGAATCATCCGGCAGCAAAGCAGCCACCTCAACGGCAAGTTGGGGGTTTTTTACAGCACGTAGGTTACCCGCCATCACTACTTCGAAACAATCCCCGCTGGCGGCGAGGTGTGTGATTCCTGCAGGCAAGCGAACACTCGGAAAAATACACACGGCTTTGTGCTGCAGCCTCTCAGGAAGCACCTTCAGATCTGCCTCATGCAGTGTGACTAATGCGTCGGCTCGCTCCATGGTCTGCCTCGTTTCGGAGCCTTCGTCTTCCATCTCAGGATGGTTAATATCCGAACCTGTCACCACCACCACCACCTGACGCCCTCGATTTTGGCGGTCAAACTCAGCCACTACGCCGGCACTACGCCAGGCATTCAGTGCAACTAGGCATCGAGCATCCGCACCTTGATAGGTTTCAGCCTCCACCTGCACATCGAAACCGGCAGCACGTAAAATCAACTCAGTACGATCAGCCGTCATTGCATTCCCCTGCCCTGTCTCTTGGGGAAATGGTGAATGGATAAGAACGTCAATCATTGTTACTGAATAGAGGCCGAGGAATGTAAGCTGTCTTTGAACCTATGCACGCTGACATGCATCAGGTCATTATCGATTAAAGCGATTGAATCTGTTAGAAGAGTTGGGAGCAACGGCTCGAAGCGGATGAACCGCGCAGAAATCGTTTTCAGCAGGCAGCATGTCAGCGGGAATATCCGCCGTGTAGGATGATCGATGATAATCACACCCCCGGGTCGCCCGCTTCGCCGACCAGCGGCATAGCTGAGCTCGCTTGAGCTGAAATGGCTTAAACTCAGGTGTGGCATAACCAAGCTGCCCCGCCGTCTTCATCACATCTGTCCAGATGGGAGCTGCCAAGGTCGAGCCATAACCACGGTTAATGATTTTTTCAGGGCGATCCATGCCCACCCAAACCGCGCAAGTCAGCGTGCCTGTATAACCCGCAAACCAAGCGTCTTTGTAGTCATCCGTCGTTCCCGTCTTGCCGGCACAAGGTGCCTTGTAACCGAGCGTTCTGACTCGATTTCCCGTACCTCGATCAACCACTTGCTGCAAGGTATTGGAAATACTCCAGGTAGCACCGGGAACTGCCGCACTGATAACGAGTTTGCCAGAATCACCCTTACCAGGGTAGACACGCTCCCCAGAGGCATTGCGTATTTCTTGAATGATATATGGCCTATACCAATCGCCATTATTAGGAAAAACAGTATACGCACTCGCAACCTGCCAAGGAGTCGCTTCCCAAGTGCCCAAGTAGCTCGATGGATTTTTTGGTATGCCCTGAATAAACCCAACATCCATCGCCGTCTGGTTCACACCTTCAAGCCCAGCAAAGTTCCCCACCCTCACTGAGGAAGTGTTACGTGATCTTACCAGTGCATCCTCTGCGGTAATAAAATCGCCAAACTTTCCATCCGAGTTCGCTGGCGACCAAGATCTCGGTGCACCGTCAATCTCACCAGGCCTGATCGCGCCATCAGGTATCCATGTCTGGGGCATCAAACCTCGGTTAAAGGCAGCAAGATAAACAAAGGGTTTGAACAGAGATCCTATTTGACGCTCTGCCTGAATGGCTCGGTTGTATTTTGATTCATTGGCATCTCGCCCACCAACCACGGTGAGCACCGCCCCGGTGCCGTTTTCGATCACCACACAGGCACCTTGCACGTATGCTGGTCGGCCCCGCTTCTCTGCTGATAGGCTTTGCCACTTCTTACGTGTTTGGTGCCAATACCCCGACGTTTGCTCCACCTTAGCAAGATTACGCTCCACTGAGAGCTCGGCCGCACGCTGGATGGTATGGTCAACCGTGGTGATGACGGTGAGCCCACCATACTCAATGTTGTGTTCCTCAAGAATACGATCCAACTCACGGCGCACTGCGTCCATGACGTAGGTATCCATCACCACCCGTCGATATTTAGGTCGGACAATGAGTTTTTGTTTTTTTGCCCACTCGGCCTGCTGCTCCGTAATATGGTCATAATTGACCATTCTTCCCAAGGTGACATCACGCTCACGAGTAGCAGCTTCGATATTTTTAAAGGGAGAAAAGGCGTTCGGCCCTCGGATAATACCCGCCAGCATCGCTGACTCGGAGAGGCTCAAGCGACTTGCCGGTTTCTCGAAGTAGGTTCGTGAAGCTGATTCGACTCCGCGAATCGAGTGGCCCCAGAATATACGGTTCATATAATGCTCAAGGATCTTCGACTTGTCGTAATTCCTCTCAATTCTCCAGGCCAACGCCATCTCCAGTAATTTCTGATCAATGAGCTGTGCCGATGATTTTTTCTTGCCGGAGTCAGGTGGAAACCAGGTATTTTCAGCGAGCTGAATACTGATCGTAGAGGCACCTTGGGCAAAGCGGCGGCGTTTAATGTTTTCTACCGTTGCCCGAATCACCCCCTTAATATCAACACCGAAGTGACTGTAAAAACGGGCATCTTCCCGTGATATCAACGCATCGCGAAACTCTTTTGCCACTTGATCATAGCGGACCAGGTAGCGGTTGTCTCCATGCAGTCGGCCCAGCTCACTGCGACCGTCTCTTGCATAAACGACTGTTCTTGCCGGCATCTCAGCAACCTTATCGAGATTATACTGCATTGCTCTGGCGCCGTAAAAAAGAGCCAGCACCATGAAGAAACCGATCATCAAAACCGCCATATAACCAGCTGCTCTAGCTGGCCATTTCATCAATAGGTTCCAATCTTGAGTAAAGCGGTCGACGAGGCCGAAGGGCCAGCTCCAGACCATCATCAAACAGCCTCGCTTACTCGCCGCAGATTGACGACGACGATTAGCGGCCTTCTTGGTGGCGCGGCGTCTTGGCGCCGCCTTTTTACGCCCAGACTTCGCCGCAGGAGAGCGCTTGCGACCTGAACGAGATCCTGAATTGGATTTTTTTGCTGCCATGGTGTATTGTCTCTCCCAACTGAAATCATCTTCAGCCCAGAGCTCCTGCGTCTGCCAACAGGTGTATCATACCTCAACAGCTTCCCACAAGCTAGCGTGACGCGGAAATTTGTGGCACAAACCTCAATTTATGCAACGCTTCTCATGGTGAAATTGCACAATAAAAACCTATCAATGCAACATAACACTCCATTCATGAGAACGTATTTCGCCAAGCCAATGACGTTTGCCACAATGTTTGCCACAATGTTTGCCACAATATTTGCCATAGCCTTGCTGGCGATTCAGCCACTGGCGGCAGCACCCAGCCCTCAGAACATCTCTCAGCTCAAATCGCTGGAACAGAAAGTTACCGGAGTTGTGCAAAAAGTGCTCCCTGCCACCATATCGCTGTTCTCGACGAAAAGCGGAGCCTCTGGCAGTGGTGTTGTCGTCAGCAAGGACGGCCTTATTCTTACCGCTGGTCACGTCGTTCGAGGCTCCGATGAAATGACGGTTGTTTTTCCCAATGGAAAACAAGCAACAGGGAAAGTGCTCGGCGCTAACTACACACGAGACACCGCCATGATACAAATTATGGATCCCAAACCTACTTTCGGCTGGCCGCATGCGGGCATTGGAAAATCGCGGAAACTTGATAGCGGAGATCTCGTCATCGCACTAGGTCACGCCGGAGGATATGACCCAGTGCGCACTCCGCCTGTGCGCTTCGGCCGAGTGATCGCCCAAGGGCAAGATCATTTCCTCAGCACAGATTGCACGCTCATCGGTGGTGATAGTGGAGGCCCACTCTTTGACTTAAATGGAAGCGTCGTAGGTATCCACTCATCGATTGGAGAATCTCTCTCATCCAACAACCACGCTGGCATCACTGGTGTTCTGCAAGACTGGAAGAAACTCGAAAAAGGGGAAACCTGGGGACGCCTTGGGGGAAGCTCACTGTTGGACAACCCCGATGCTCCGGTCATTGGCATCATCACAGGCCGACCAAGCAAATCTGGCATTCGTTCCGGTATTAGCATCAGACACGTTTTTGAGGGCGGGCCAGCAAGCAAGGCTGGGCTACGGGCAGGAGACATCATTAATAACATCAATGATAAAAACGTTCCCGATCTTCGCACCCTCCACATCGTCATCGCGCAGCACGAACCGGGCGAAACCATCACCATTCGCCTTATTCGTGGCCAAGATCGACTCACCCGAAAGCTCACCCTGGGTCGCCGTGGCGACATCATCCCCGATGAAAAACGCTAACCGTCAAGGAGTCACCGATAGACCATCACACAGACAATCATGAAAATTCAATCACTACTAGCAGCTGCGGGATGGATCTGCTTGTCTTGCCAAGGAATCGCGCAGTATTCTGTGAGGTTACCCGATCCTCTTGCTGGTCTCTCGTGGCATGAAAAAAGGGAACTGAAAAATCAGGCCTCCGGCTTCTTTAGTGCTTCCAAGCCAGTGGTCGCCGAAGCGGCAAAAAGCACGGTGAGCATTTATCACCAGGGTGGCAGAATCTGCTACGGCACCGTTATAATGAGCGGATCGAGCCAGCAGCCTTCGATTCTCACCAAATGGAGTGAAATCAAAAAGGCCAGTAACCGGCTCGTTGTGATGACCTCAGAAGGCAAAGCATTTGCCGCTAACCTTGCGGGCGTTTATCCAGATCACGATCTTGCACTACTGGATTATGACGTGAGCGATGCCGAGCTAACTCCGCTCGATCTTTCCCAAGCAGCTCCGCTGCCTCTGGGCAGCTTTATTCTCATGGCAAACCCTGACGGCAACGTCGAGAGCCTCGGGGTTGTCAGTGTTGAATCTCGCAGTCTTCGAGATGGGGACAAAGCATATCTGGGCGTCATGATGGACTTTAGCAATGAGCAAGGGGGCATTGCCCTCAGAGAAATCATGCCCGGTTCTGCAGCCGCTAAAGCTGGGCTGCGAGCAGGCGATATTATTTTAGCTGTGGATCAAGAAAATCTGACGGGGCTCATGGAAATGAAAACGCTGCTGCAGAGACTCCAGCCAGGCTCAGAAATTATCGTGACTTACAAACGGGGCAATGCTCGCAAAAAAACCAAAGTAGCGCTCGGCTCCCTCTCTGAAAATCCGACCATTCGCCGCATTCCCCAAGAACGCATGAATATCATGGAACGCATGGGTGCTACCCCCAGTGATATCCGGACGGGTTTCCCTAGCGTTATACAGTCTGATATGCCTATTGCGCCAAGCGATGCAGGAGCCCCCATTACCGACCTTGACGGAAAGATCGCCGGTATTGTCATCGCCCGCGGAAGCCGGATCAAAACCTACATCATACCAACGAGCACGATCCAAAATCTACTTACCAAAGCACCGCAGACCGCGAGTCATGGGAGCGCACAGCTCACCAAGCGTGGGCCATCAGACTTTAACAACCAAGCTGAAAACCCTCGTGATGAAAACCCTCGTGATCAAGTCCGGCGTCTTCTCGGCAAACCGACTGTTACGGGCGATAAAAACCAAGAAAACATACGTAAAATTCAAGAAGTGCTCGAAAAATTGCCTCAGAGGCATAAAAACGACCCATAATACGTATCTTTTTCTTGCCAGAGCGTGTTCAATTCCTATGCTCACGCCTCAGTCCGAGCGGGGTTTTCATTCCTCGCTTTTTTATTTGCATCAGCATCTCAAAGAGACCGAACACCCAACAACGAAAACAACCGACAAACCATGAATCCTATCATCACTCCTTTTGCCGGCCTAGCAGGTCTCGTAGTAGCATTCCTCATCCTTGCCACTATTTTGAAACGCCCAGGGGGTGAAGGCAAAGTGAAAGAGATTGCCGACCAGATTCACAAAGGTGCAATGATCTTCATGCGCAGAGAGTTTGTGCTGATTTCCCTGTTCGCTATTATCATCGGCGGCCTACTGTTTTTTTTCCAGAAAGCTGAATACGGCAAACAACAGTCACTGGCCTTTTTCCTCGGCTGCTTAGCTTCCTCGTTTTCCGGATTCGTTGGCATGTTTACTGCGACCAAATCCAACGTGCGCACCACCTTGGCCGCAAGGGACAACGGCCAAGCCGACGCACTCAGTGTGGCATTCTTCGGTGGCTCCGTGATGGGTCTCACCGTCGCCTCAATGGGCCTTATTGGACTAGGAGGAGTTTACTACTTTTACAAAGACAGCCACGCGGTTGCCGAAATCATGGAGGGTTTTGCGATGGGTGCTTCCCTTGTTGCCCTCTTCTACCGTGTTGGTGGCGGCATCTTCACCAAGGCTGCTGATGTTGGTGCAGACCTCGTCGGAAAAGTCGAAGCCGGCATTCCCGAGGACGACCCGCGTAACCCTGGTGTGATCGCAGACAACGTGGGTGACAACGTAGGCGACGTTGCCGGCATGGGATCTGATATCTTTGAATCCTACTGCGGAGCTCAAATCGCCTGCGTAGCCATCGTCGCTGCCATGGCCGCCAAGCTCAATATTTCTGATCCCACTGCCATCGTTGCACATGGTGCAAGCAAGGAGACCTTGATGCACATGCCTCTTGCACTGACGACCATGGGACTAGCTTGCTCCATTCTTGGTATTCTCTTGGTTAAAGTTATGTCCGCCAAGGACCCCGCCAGCGCCCTGCGTTTCGGCACCATTGGCGCTGCTGTCATCTTTATTGTCGGATCATTTGGACTGTGCAATATGCTAGGCGTTAGCAGCAATATCGCAGCGGCCGTGCTCTGCGGTGCCGTCGGTGGTATCGCCATCGGCCTAGTCACAGAATATTACACCGGTGGAAAGCCCGTTCGCGACATCGCCAAGTCCGGAGAAACCGGTGTGGCCACCGTCATGATCACTGGCCTCTCCGTCGGACTAAAATCCGTCGCCATTCCAATGCTCACTCTCGCGGCCATTATCTTTGTTTCTTACGAGTTCGCCGGCCTGCTTGGCGTTGGCCTAGCTGCAGTTGGCATGCTCGGAACTGTCGGCATCACCATGGCCATCGATGCCTACGGACCCGTTGCTGACAACGCAGGCGGCATCGCTGAGATGAGCGCCATGGGGCCTGAAACCCGCAAGATCACAGACGGCCTCGATGCCGTGGGCAACACAACAGCCGCTATCGGCAAAGGCTTTGCCATCGGTGCTGCTGGTCTCGCTGCTCTTGCGCTGATCACCGCGTTCATTCAGAAAGCCCACATCGTAAACTTCGACTTCAAGGACGAGGCAGTGCTTCGCACCTTCTTTGTTGGCCTCTTCATCGGTGGCGTTGTACCCTTCCTCAATGGTGCCATTACTATGGAAGCTGTAGGCAGTGCCGCTTTTGAAATGATCAATGAAATTCGCCGACAGTTCCGTGAAATCCCAGGCCTACTTGAAGGCACTGGCAAGCCAGATTCCGAGAAGTGTATTGATATCGCAACCCGCGCAGCTACTAAGCGAATGATCCTCCCTGCCCTACTGGCTGTCGGAACCCCCCTCGCTGTCGGCTTTGGCTTCAACATGGTTGGAGGCATCGGAGCGATCGCCCTCACCGGCACCCTCTGCGGTGCCCTACTCGGATGCATTCTCATGGCGCTCTTCATGTCCAACGCAGGCGGTGCCTGGGACAATGCCAAGAAATACGTCGAGGAAGGTCACCACGGCGGTAAAAACTCTGAGACGCACAAAGGCTGCGTCGTCGGCGACACCGTTGGCGACCCCTTCAAGGACACTTCTGGCCCATCGATGAATATCCTCATCAACGTGATGGCCATTGTCAGCCTTGTCATTGCTCCTCTCTTGTAAAAATGCTCAGAGCTCAACGAACGCTTTATGCCAGATTCGCAACACACACACCATGGTGCCAATCATAAAGAGCATAAGCCCTCGTTAGACCAAAGGGCGCGATCTGTGCCCTACAAGAAAAAGTTCGTCGTAGCTGTATTCTTCACCCTCCTTTTCTATCTAGGCATCGTCGCCTTGATCACCTCTGTGGTAGCCTTTTTCTACGTTGCTCCCGAGTTTAAAAAACGTTCGGCAGAGTTGATCGTGGCCAGCTTAGGCTTCTGTATGCTCTCATGGCTTATCGCTTACATGAAACGCAGGGGCACACTCTGCCCACTGTGTAAGTCGACTCCTTTTCTTGATAATCTGGCCCGCAAACACGACAAGGCATATCGAGTTAAGCCATTCAACTATGGCACCACCGCGGTCCTCAATGCGGCCGTCATTCAGCGATGGCGATGCATGTACTGCGGAACCTCTTTTGATTTACTCAAAACCAAAAGCGATATCAAGTAGCCATAGCTACATGAGCATTTGGCCTTCAAATCTGGCCACAAAAAAATGAGGGCCTGCGGTGCAGACCCTCATTCTCCAGACAAACTGAACTATGAATTAATTCAGTTAAATTTTTAGAATGCGATGGCGAGGGAGACTCCACCGTAGAAGAGGTCATCATTACCATCTGATGCATCCGAAGAATTAGCTAGGTCATCATCTGCACCGACAAACTTCAGATACGGGGTAAGTGTAACATCCTCTTTGAGGGTAATTGGTAATGCTGCTGAAAGGTAAAAGTGATTAAAACCACTCAAGGAACCATCACCCGCTGCCACAGTCTCACTGTTGTAGTCGTAGCTCCAAGCTGCACCTGCTGCGAGATCAAGACTGGCACATTCAGTTAATTCAATGCTTTTACCAGCTTCAAATTCTAGGTAGCCGCCATCGATTGCGTCTACGTCTTCATAATAGGTCAATGCTAACCCAAGACCACAAGCGAGCTCAGTCGATATTCCAATGAAAACCTCTTCCGTGTTGATATCGCTTGCACCTGGAAATATATACTTGGTGTAACCAACACTGACGTCAAAATCACCCAGGGTTTTAGTCAATCCAATGTAGAGATCAAGCTCGTCGCCCTCACCACCAGCCTCATCCCAACTAGCATACCACAGACCACCGTTGAGTGATAGGCCGTCAGCAAGTTCGTAATTAAGATCAAGACCGATGTCTACTAGGTCATCACCAAAATCAACTCCACGAAATTCGTAAATGGAATGGTAACCAGTATATAGTTCAGCTTCAATTTCTGCGAATGCGGAAGTTGCTGTTAGCAAACTGCCGCCTATCAATAATGACTTGATTGTTGTTTTCATAATCACCATCGCTCTCAGCAGTTGGCGTGCCAACCTTTCGACATGCAACTACATGCACAAAAAAGCCGAGACCCTAGAGGGCCTCGGCTTGAAGATTTGCCTGCAGTTTACGCCTCCCAGTTATAGGCCTCTTCCCCGTGTTCATCACGGTCAAGACCCCCATGCTCTGTATCTTCTTCAACGCGTATTCCTCCACAAAGAATTTTTGCGGCGTAAAGTCCTATCAGCGCGGCTGCCGCACTCCAGACAATGGTCACCCCGACACTTTTTGCCTGAATGATGACCTGAGCAATGCTGCCGCCGTCCTCTCCTCGGATAAACCAACCGGTCAGAATAGCACCGACGATACCTCCGACACCGTGGACACCAAATACGTCGAGACTATCATCATAATCGAAGGCATGCTTCAGCTTGGTGACTGCCAAATAGCATAACAGGCTAGAGATTGCACCGATGACCATCGCGCCACCGACACCGGCCGAACCAGCAGCAGGCGTGATTGCCACCAAACCAGCTACAGCACCGGTGGCGACACCAACTGCTGTAGGCTTCTTGGCAATGACCCACTCCAGAACCATCCAAACCACGATAGCAGCCGCTGTGGCAACCTGCGTAGTGAGCATCGCCATACCAGCACTTCCACTGGCACCTCCCGCAGACCCTGCGTTAAAGCCAAACCAGCCGACCCAAAGCAAGGCCGCACCCACCAGAACATACGGCACGTTGTGAGGAACGAGCGCAGGGCCAGGATATCCTTTGCGCTTACCCAGGAAAATACATGCTACCAATCCAGCAATACCGGCATTGATATGAACCACGTTGCCTCCAGCAAAGTCAATAGCGCCCCAGTGATGGAATAGACCGCCTCCCCACGCCATGTGCCACATGGGCAAGTAGGAGAGAATAGTCCAGACGACCGTGAAAATTAAGATCGCAGAAAACTTCATCCGCTCGGCAAAGGCACCAACAATAATGGCTGGGCTAATGATGATGAATGTCATTTGAAAGGTAACCCAGACACTCTCGGGAATCGTTCCACTGAGTGTATCTTCAGTAATGTGGTTGAGAAAGAGCAGTGATTGGTCCCAGCCAAAGTAGGCATTACCACCGCCGCCTGCAGCGACTGCGTAGCCGAAAGCCACCCACAGGATCGACATGACGCCAGCCAAGGCAAAACATTGCACAAAGATACTGAGCACGTTTTTGGCACGGACTAAACCGCCATAAAATAAAGCCAGGCCAGGTAAACACATCATGAGCACAAGCACGGTTGAAGTGAGCATCCAAGCGGTATCACCAGAATCGAGGGCATCATCCCCGGCAAAGGCGTTCGACGTAGTCAGTGCCAATAGGAACAATGGCATGATATAGGTTTTTAGTAGTTTCATAGTTATTATTTGGTTTGTGTTGATGAGCTAGCCGCAATGTTACGTGGCCAATTAAGAAAAATATTTACTGGATAGCGAACCCGCTTTCGCGCGCGCGAAATAAACAAAGCAATATGCGTGCCAACACCTCAAATTATATTTTCAGCCTGCCCGTCTCCAGTTTTGGCACACCTCATGCTGTAATGATTTTTTCATACTACCAAACAACAACCAACCTACCCATGATTACTAAATCAATATTACCCTTATCCTTCCTCGCATTAGGAACAGGATCATTGCTCGCAGACGATGCTGAAACAAAAGCTGGCTACGATGAGCTCGTTGCAGGCCAAGGTGATTACGCCTACGCCTTCGACTTCTTCACCACATCCATGCTCTGGACCTGTATCGCTGCAGCACTCGTGTTTCTGATGCACCTCGGTTTTGCCTCCCTCGAGGCTGGCCTCACGCAGAAGAAAAATACGGTAAATATCCTGTTTAAAAACTGCTTCATTATCGCAATTGGCATCGTCACTTACTGCCTTGTCGGCTTCAACACTCACTACCCGGGTGACTTCAACGGCTGGTTTAGTATCGGTGGCCCCTTCGGTGAAGGCAATATCGACGACACCTTTGGCTACGGAGGCGTAGGCCTTGCAATGACTGGCTACGGTGACTTCATTTTCCAGGCTATGTTTGCAGCTACCGCTGCCACCATCGTGTCTGGCGCTGTCGCTGAACGCATTAAGCTGCCTAGCTTCATGATCTTCGCCACTGTGCTCGTAGGTCTTGCTTACCCAATCGTTGGTTCCTGGCACTGGGGCGGCGGCTGGATGGGAAGCCTTAATGGCGGTGCTGGCTTCAAGGACTTTGCTGGTTCTGCTGTCGTTCACGCCTTCGGTGGCTTTGCAGCTCTCGCATGTGTAATCGTGCTAGGACCTCGGAAGGGCAAGTATACTAAGAATGGCATGAAGCCCATCCTGCCATCCAACCTACCACTCGCCACCATCGGCGTATTCCTACTCTTCTTCGGATGGTTCGGATTCAACGGCGGTTCTGTTCTCTCAGCAGCTCCTGGACCTCTTGGTCTTGTGTTCACTACAACAACGCTGGCCGCCTGCACAGGTGCTCTCGGATCAATGCTCACTTCATGGATCGTCCTCAAAAAGCCTGACCTCTCTATGGCTCTGAACGGATTCCTTGCTGGGCTCGTAGGTATCACGGCTAATGCCGACATCGTATCGACCAACGGCGCTATGCTCATTGGAGTCATCGCAGGTGTCATCGTAGTCTTCTCTATCCTGTTCTTCGACAAGATCAAGATCGACGACCCAGTTGGAGCTATCTCCGTTCACGGTATCTGCGGTGTATGGGGCATCCTTGCTTGCGCACTCTTCGATACTACTGAGAGTGGATTCACCATCGGAGGGCAGCTCGTAGGAGTGCTCGCCGTAGCCGCTGCCGCATTCATCTTCTCAATCATCGTATTCTCTATCATCAAGCTCACCATCGGTGTGCGGGTAGACGAAAAAGAAGAGCATGAGGGACTGGACATTGCTGAACACGGTTCACCAGCCTACAACGATTAATTTCTCATCATAACAACCACTAGCCGGGGGAGCATCGCTCCTCCGGCTTTTTTTATGTCCTTTTTTATCTATCCAGTACTTTCCATCACCCCATAGCGCACTCTATAGTCCCTCCAGTTACTGAATGATCACCTTTTCTTTATGCGCATCCTAATCGTCGACAACTCCAACACACGGACGAAGTTTGCCTTGGCTGATGGTGATCAGCTCGATCCATGGCGTGCGATCATCCCCACTCCGGAAATCTCCCCGAAATCATTAGAGGAGTGCCTCGCTGAGATCAACTGGGACGTTTCCATTATCAGTTCTGTGGTTCCCCAAAAAGCAGCCATCCTCGTATCATGGCTCGGCGACAAACCCTGCCATCAGCTCAGTCACCTTAGCAAACTTCCTATCGGCATCAACTACCCCAAGCCCGAGCAAATCGGTGCCGATCGCCTGGCAAACGCCGTCGGTGCCCACACCCTCTACGGCAGTCCCTGCATCGTGCTCGACTTCGGCACCGCCGTAACCTTCGACGTCATCGCCCCAGCGAACGCACCCAATGAAGTGCAAGCCCCAGCGAACGACGGTGCGTCCGCGCAGCGGCCGGGAGGAGTGCAAGCCCACGCGAACGACTGCAAAGAAGTGCAAGCCCCAAACCACCCCTCCTACCAAGGAGGCGTTATCGCCCCTGGCCTTGCCTCAATGACAGAGGGGCTGGCAAATCGCACCGCCCTGCTCCCCCACATCACACTGCAAGAACCTGAATGCGCTATTGGCAAATCAACCGAGCAGGCCATGCTGGCCGGAGCCGTCTATGGATACCGTGGTTTGGTGCGTGAAATTCTGCACAATCTCAACAAGGAATTTGCTAACGACCCGCTAGTTATCGCCACTGGCGGAGACGCCCCACTCATTACTCGTGGCTTGGATGAAATCGCTCATCTCGCTCCAGACCTCACCCTCGAAGGATTAAAAATCATCGCCCACCTGAATATATCATAGCCATGAACCAAACAGCCCTACCCCTATCTCTCGGCATCGATTTTGGTGGCACAAGTGTCAAATTTGGAGTTGTCCAGGGACATGAAGTGATCGCCCAGGCGCCGGCCATCGCCACCGAGGATTTTAATGAAGCTCAACCTTTGATCGATGCCATCGTCTATGTCATCGAGGATCTACGTGCCCACCACCCTGAAATTTGCGCCATTGGAGTAGGCGTGCCAGGATTTGTTGATTTCGAGACCGGCAATATCCACAACCTCACCAATGTCAAAGGCTGGACCAATATTGCCCTGCGAGATATTTTACAAGATCGCACCAAGCTTCCCGTGGCTGTCGAAAACGATGCCAATTGCATGGCCTATGCCGAGTGGAAAGTAGGAGCAGGCATGGGCAAGGACCACTTAGTCTGCATCACGCTGGGCACGGGTGTGGGCGGCGGCATCATCACGCATGGCCACATGCTCCGAGGTGCTCATTCCGTCGCAGGAGAGCTTGGCCAGACATCGATTGATTACTCTGGGCGGGAGGGCGCTTACGGCAACCTCGGCTCCCTCGAAGATTACATCGGTAACAACGAGATCGCCGCTGACGCTCGCCAAACCTACGCCAAGCATAACATTGATAAAAGCATCACAGAATGCACACCTGCAGCGCTCTCCCAAGCTGCAGCTCAGGGCGATCAAGTCGCAGTAGAAATCTGGCAAGGCATTGCCCAAAAACTCGCATGCACCGTCGTCAACGCCTGCTGGCTTCTCAATCCTGCCGCTATTATCATCGGTGGAGGTGTTGCTAAAGCTGCCCATCTTCTCTTTGACCCACTTAAGGATAGTATCCAAAAACAACTGGCCCCGGCTTTTCTCAATGGGCTAGAAATCATCCCCGCTCAATTTAGTAATGATGCGGGAATCATAGGCGCTGCCACCCTAGCGCGCGAGGAAGCAAGCAACGTGAAGTAAAAAAGCAAGGTGGACACAGTTTTAACGTGCCATTTGGCATGTTCATGCTTAACTTAAATGGACCTTTTCAATTTATCATGAGTCAAATCGGCAATCTTACCCTCGATCCTTCCGCCCCGTTTTTCATCCTCGGCCCATGCGCACTTGAATCCGAAGAATTTGCCTGGCAAATGGCGCGCTCTCTCAAAGAGATTGCTGAGCGCACTGGCATCCAGTTTATTTTTAAGGCCTCCTATGATAAGGCCAACCGCACTTCAGTAGACTCCTTCCGTGGCCCTGGTGTCGTCGAAGGTTGCCGCATCCTCGGCGAAATAGGCAAGGAACTCGGTCTGCCTGTAACCACAGACATCCATACACCTGCGGAAGCTGCCATCGCAGCAGAGACCGTCGACTTCTTGCAGATCCCCGCCTTCCTCTGTCGCCAAACCGACTTACTAGAGGCCTGTGCTAAAACGGGACGTCCAGTGAATATCAAAAAAGGACAGTTCCTCGCTCCTTGGGATGTAAAACCTATCGCCGGAAAAATGAAAGAATTCAACTGTGAGAATTTCTACATCACTGAACGCGGGTCCACCTTCGGATACAACAATCTCGTAGCAGACATGCGCTCCCTTTATTGGATGCGTGACATGGGCATGAAAGTAATCTTTGACGCTACCCACTCTGTGCAACGCCCCGGTGGAGAGGGTGGCACAACCGGCGGAGACGGCGAGCTTGCCCCCGTTCTAGCAAGAGCCGCCATCGCCACCGGAGTAGATGGCGTTTTCATGGAAACTCACTTAGACCCTAAAAAAGCGTTTTCAGACGGTCCCAACCAAATTCCTCTTTCCGATATCGAAGCCGTCCTTACCCGTTTGCTTGCAGTCCACCATGCAGCGCACAGCACCGATTAAATTTAAGATTCCAAACTCCAGAAGTCACCATCACTAGAATCTTCCATCATTACACAGATACAAGCCGGCTCGCCCTGCTGTCATGCTGTGTCATTGGCATGATGAGCGTCTTGCTCACCGCATGCACGGACGACAAAAAACCTAAGGATCTTCAAACCAAGGATCTTCAAGAGTCAGAAAAAATCAAAAAACCAGTGAAGGGTCTCGCCGCATCGTCTGAACAAAAAGACGCCAAAAAGAAATCCAACATCGCCCTGCTAGGACAACTCCATAACGATACGATTTTAAGGCAGGTAAGACTACCTCGATACGATGAGAATTTTAACCCTCTCTCTCTACTCCATGCAGAAAGAATGGAAGTGATCGGGGGCGAGACCATTGAGGCACGCGACGTCTCGCTGGAGCTTTACGATCAAGACGGTAGCGTCCAGGCACGCACCAAGGTCAGGCGTGCCATCTACCATGAAAACGACGCTATTCTTAAAGCAGAAGAAGCCATCTATATTAGCGGCGAAGACTTCAAGGCCTCTGGAACAGGCATGGTCTATGACATCAACACCGGACAAGGCTTCATCACTGGTCCTGCTTCATCCTTATTTTATCTTAAAGCGCTTAAGGCTTCAGATCCTAAGCCCTAAGTCCCCTTGCCCGATACTCAATCCATACCAAACCATGCAGCCTAAGCACATGACTAAAAATGCCCGCTGGCCATCCGCCACGGTGGTAACTGCTGCGCTGTCAATGGTGCTGAGCTGCGTGCTTACAGCAGCACCGCCCAAGCCACCATCCACGGCAAAACTGGATGCAATCGACAAGCATGCTGTGCCCATCGCTGGAAATAATGAAGCGCTTCAGCAAAAATCAGAAAAAGCCATTCTGCATAGTGATGAGCGCTCTGCTGCGGCTGACCAAAAAATACAAGCCTTCCTCAAACACAGCGGCCAGGACAAAAAGCTCGAACAAAATATACCAACCGAGCCAGCAACAGGGCCAGTACAAGCGGACAATCAGGCCGAGCCTGATAAAAAGACGGCAAATAAAGAAAAAGAGCTCAGCACTATTAAGATAGAGTGTGATGGCGGCATCTATTTTGACAACGAAGAAGGAATACTCGCCTATCTCAAAAACATCAGGCTTGATGAGTCTAACTCTGACTTCAAATTAAGGTGTAGTGATGAACTCAAAATCTTATTCGACAACAGCCCCAAGGAGGAAAAAAAGAACAATGCACCCAAGGGATCCGAGCCTCAAAAAACAGAGCCAATACCAGAGCAAAAAGACAGCAGCTTTTCGGAACTCGGAGATCTCCAAGAAATCATCGCCACAGGAAGCGTCAAGATCCTTGGCAAAAACAGTGACGGCCAACCCTTTCTCGCTTCCGGCAACATAGCCAGCTACAATGCAAAAACTGGCGAAATGATTCTTAAAGGAGGGCGCCCCACACTTCAACAGAGCGCCAATGAATACCTTCAGGCCGGGGAGGATGGTCAATGGATTAGGATACAAATGAAAGACAAGGATATCGAAAGCATTATCACCAGCCAGGGAAAGTGGGTAATGCAAGCCGTCACCCAAAAAGAATCTCGCTAAAAAAGAATCTCGCTACACGAACAACGATGCCAGAAACCACAACAGACGCTTCAACAACTGAGCAGCAGCCAGCTCTCGCCCCACCATCAGATCACACGACTCTGCATCTGGATACAGGGACGCGCCGAAGCTCACCAACACTACTAGAAGCTCGCGGTTTGATGAAAACCTATGCTGGCCGCACCGTCGTCAATAATGTCAATCTGAGTGTGCGAGAAGGTGAAATTGTTGGCCTCCTGGGTCCCAATGGAGCTGGTAAAACCACCAGCTTTTATATGATCGCCGGCCTCATCCCCGCTGATGCCGGAGTGGTCAGCTTCTCAGGCAATGATATTTCAACGCTACCCATGCACAAACGCGCCAGACTGGGCATGGGCTACCTGCCCCAAGAAGAATCCATCTTCCGTCACCTCAGCGTGCTCGACAACCTCCTCGCCGTGCTCGAGACCCGTAAAGATCTCAGCCGCAAGGAGCGCCATCACCGAGCTGACCAATTACTTGAGCGCTTTAATATTTCCAAGCTGCGAGATTCTGAAGCCCTCTCACTTTCAGGAGGTGAAAAGCGCCGCCTCACCATCGCACGATCTCTTTGCACAGACCCCACTCTACTCATGCTCGATGAGCCCTTTAGTGGAGTTGACCCGATCGCCGTAGGTGACATCCAAACCATCGTACGAGACTTACGTGAGCAAGATGGACTTTCCATCTTAATTACCGATCACAATGTGCGTGAAACCTTGCACATTACTGACCATGCTTATTTGCTGCATGAGGGGCAACTCATCCTCGAAGGCGAAGCCAAAGATATTGCCACTAACCCACTCGCTCGAAAACATTACTTGGGCGAGGATTTTGTGCTTTAATCATCATACCACTCATCACAGTCCAATTTTAGATACTCATTTATTTCGCAGCTAAATGCTGCATAACACAAACAAGAAAGGAAAAAACAAATATGCAATCAGCTAATGCTAATACGCAAATTACTATTACCGTACGTCACGAAGAAGTCACCGATGCCCTGCGCGATTACGCCACCAAGAAAATCCAAGGTCTACACCTAGATTACCCCAAAATCATCGAAGCCAAAGCCATCCTCGATGCTCACAAAAACCGACATCATGCTGAAATCATTCTCTTCTGCGCTAACCACATCGTCATCGACGCCTCGACTGAGAGCAAGGACATGTATGCTGCTATTGATGAGACTATCGCCAAAATAGCCCGCCGCATGCGTAAGCACAAAACACGCTTACTCAGAAAGCACCGACCTAACAGAAGGAAAGACACGATTCGCCATCTTGACGAAAGGATTTTTGCTTCCGATGTTCTTGATAAAATTTCCTCAGCGGAAGAGCCGGAGGCTGATCCAGAGCCCATGATCATTCATCGTGAGGCATACCGCTTGCGCACCCTACTTAAGGAAGAAGCCATCATGGAACTTGAGCTCTCAGAAAAGCCGTTCATCGTTTACAACAACGAGCGTCGCAATGTGATGCAAATTCTCTACCGCCGCCAAGACGGAGATTATGCCATCATTGAGCCTTAACTAGATTAAGCGACCAAACAAACAGGGGCTCCTTAACGGGACGCCCCTTTTTTGTTCCTCAATTTTGGACTCTTGTAGATGACAGCAAAACAAAAGCCTCTTAACACTAAAGGCCCTTGGATGGATCAAGTTGCTTAGTTTGCTCAAGTTGCTCACCTTGATCGAGCTGCTCACCCAGCTCATCTGGCTCAAGCGTCTCTGAGGCTTTACCGTCGATCGGCTTATCTAGCTCACTCACCTTATCTACTACCACTGCTTCGCTAGTAACTGCTGCTGCCTTGCCTTCATTCTCACCCGGAGAATTTCTACCCGACATTCATGTAGGAATACCGCATGCAGGCAAAATCCATAACTGCATGGAGAAATAGAGGCCAATAAAACCGACAAATAACCAAATACTGTTCATCTCTATATGTGTTTGTTTAACTTTTTTATTCCTGCCGGTTGCGCATGTTATGCGCAACCATCGTAAAGAAGGCATTCAGCTCAAGCTTGATGGACGCTGGAACATTGGTTTCATCCATCGCCTCGTCCATAAGTTCCAGCCAGCGCACAGCCTCGGCTTCACCAATGGAGAAGGGAGCGTGCCGCATCCTCAAGCGTGGATGGCCACGTTTAGCTTGATAGCGTGGATCATTGCCAAAACGAAATAACAAGAAATCACGTAAACGTTCTTCCGCCCCTATGAGGTCCTCTTCAGGATACATCGGGCCGATCAAAGGATCTTGTTTAATTCTTCGGTAAAAAGCGGCCACCATCTTGGTGAATCCGGCTTCACCGAGAATGGTATAAATGACTGCTTCGTCCATGGTGATTGATTATTTAGCAGTCATCTGACAAGAGACCAGCTTTCTATTACTCGCCTTGACGAGCTGAGGCCTTGAGACGAAGAGCGTTGAGGGCAATGAAACCTGTGGCATCATCCTGATTATATGCCTCCTCGGCGCCACCTTCCATGGTAGCAACATCCTCCGAGTATAGCGTAAGCGGCGAACGACGTCCTGCTTGCAGGCAATTTCCTTTGTAAAGCTTGAGTCTCACCTCACCGCACACCGTCTTTTGTGTCTCGGTAACTAGGGCCTGAATTGCATCTCGCTCAGGAGCAAACCAAAATCCGTTGTAGACCAATTGCGAGTATTTGGTGATCAAGCTATCACGCACATACTGAGCCTCACGATCCACGGTTAATGTCTCCAGGTCTCGGTGCGCCGCAAGAATGATGGTGCCTCCAGGAGTCTCGTAAACACCGCGTGATTTCATGCCGACAAAACGGTTTTCGACGATATCGATACGGCCTATGCCATGTTTGCCACCCAGGAAATTCAACACCCGCATGACACCATAGGGGCTGAGTAAGGTATAGCCGTCCTTGTCGCCCTCTACCTTGAAGTCACCCAAGTCCTCAATGATCTGAGCCAAACCATCATACTTGAGACCTATAATATTGCCCTTCTCAAACAAAAACTCAACATACTCGGGAGTATCTGGAGCTTCCTCAGGAGAGACAGAGAGCACATACATATCACGATCGGCTTCACCCGTAGCATCATACCAGGTGTCCTCAAGCGCTCCTGCTTCAAAAGAAATATGCAGTAAATTACGATCCATCGAGTATGGCTTCTTCTTCGATGCAGTGACATCAATCCCATGCTCTTCACAGTAGGCGATCATCTCTGAGCGACCGGGGAACTGGGCACGGAACTCAGCATCACGCCATGGAGCAATCATCTTAATATCTGGTGCGAGGGCAGCGACGGAAAGTTCGAATCTCACCTGATCGTTGCCTTTACCCGTTGCTCCGTGAGCAATGGCATCTGCACCCTCCTTGATAGCCACATCTACCATTCCTTTCGAAATACATGGGCGAGCAATTGAGGTTCCCAGAAGATAACGACCTTCATAAAGGGCATTAGCTTGAAACATAGGATAAATATAATCAGCGGCAAATTCCTCTTTCAGGTCTCCGATGTAACACTTACTAGCACCCGTGCTCAGCGCCTTTTCCTCGAGCCCATCAAGCTCCTCTCCCTGGCCAACATCAGCGCAGTAAGCGATGATTTCAGCGTTGTATTTTTCCTTGAGCCAAAGAAGGAGAACTGAGGTATCTAAACCTCCTGAATATGCGACGACGATTTTCATAGTGATATTGCGTTATAGGTAAAATCTATCCCGGCCCTAAATACCGTGAGATGCGCGGAGAAAAGCATATTCAGCCCTAAGAGACAAGAGTCAAGATAGGCCAGCGATGACAGATCTTTGCCCTCCGCTCTCAATCCTCTGTTTGTCTGCCGTCCTCAGCAGGAGTAGCTTGCTCCTGAGTGGAAATAGCTGGTGCCGATTTGCTGGTGGGGAGCACCTTGCGGATCAGCTTCTTCAAGCCCCCCTCAGCAGCTAGTTCAGCGGCTTCGGCATCACGCATTGCCTTTTCCCATGCGGGAGCAAAACCAGGCGCCTGCTCTCTCATCACACTGACCGCATTCTCCATCATCTGAAGGTGACGCAGCTCCGCACGTCCAGGCTTCTGCTTGGCCACGTTAAGATTAGACCTCAAATTCTCATTCTGCTCACGTAGCTCGATGAGATCAGCCTCAAGCTGATCATTGCCCTTGGCATTGATTTTGAGCTGGGTGTTAAGATGCCCCTGAAGCTCTTTGTTTTCCTCCTGCAAACGCTTCTTTTCGCTGCGCAGCATGCTGATGTCCTTGCGCATCAGCCTCCAGACCATGACGAGTAAAAATAACCCGACAACAAGCCCCCAAGTAAAGGGCTCCGAGATGATCAGCATGAATGTTTCCATGAACGAAGAATAAGTAACTCAGATCATTTTCCAAGGACTATCCTCATGCAGCAAGTAGCCTAGCGCTAGAAGCTTGCCTGCCTGTATGATTGGAAGTTCTGATAGGTCAGAAAACCGAAGATCACCAATCCAAAGATTAAGTCCATGGATAGCAGTAAAAGCATGCACCCAGCTCCCGCGATCATGCCAACCTGGTGCATTTTTTTGCGGGATTTGATGATCTGCTCCATAAACTGGCCACCGTCTAGTGGGAAAATCGGGATGAGGTTTAACAGAGACCACCAAACGTTGACCCAAATCAATGAATTCAAAAATCCGTAGATCGGTCGGTTGTCAGGAAAAATGCTCACCATATCCTGATGGAAGATATTCGTGTATTTGAGGTAATACTGCAATCTCAGCAAAGCCTCTGGCACCGGAAAAATAACAAACAGACAGGCAATGCTGACAACTGCAAGCAAGAGACCCGCGCCTGGGCCTGCCAGTATCATCAAGCAGCGGTTTTTCCGGTCTAAGCGGCCCCCTTGCTGGTAAGCAAGACCACCCAATGCCCAAAGCCTGATCCATACCTGGCCACCTCCACGTTTCCACCCAGTGAGGGCATGTCCCAGCTCATGCACCAGCACGGAAACAAAACCAGCCATCATGAAAAGAACCACCCCCAAGTAATCTCCAGGGTAATTTCTCTGCAAGGCGTTGAGCCCACCACCAAGGAAAGCCATCGTCAGCCAAAACCATGGCTCAACGACGATAGGAATGCCAAATAAAGTAAAACGTAACATGAACTTAGTGACTTAGATTAACTCTTAGTAGCAGCCAATAGGTTAGCTGCAGAAACCAGCGCCTTGAGGCCGGCCATTTCGATGGATGGATCGACACCACAGCCCCATACTAAGGTTTGATCATCCAGACTCTTCAGTTGAATGTATGCCGCGGAATCAGCATCAGATCCACCGCGAACCGCATGAGACCTGTAATCAGTCAGCGTGAAAGTTTTTAGATCCACTTGTTCAAGCGCATGCACAAATGCGTTGATCGGACCATTACCTAAACCACTGATTTTTTTGAGTTCCCCGTTGATTAAGATATCAGCATGGCATGCCACCTCACCTTTATTTCCAGCATGATGATCTAGCTCATAGTCACGCAAGGCCAAGGGCTCATCAAGATTGACAAACTTATCGAAAAACACCTCACGAATCTCATCTGGCGTTAGTTCACGTCCCAACTCATCAGCCAATGCATACACTAACATGCCAACCGTCGGGTGCATTGTTTTGGGCAGGTCAAAGCCGTGCTCACGATCTAGCACATAGGCCACGCCCCCTTTACCGGACTGGGAGTTAATACGGATAATCGCCTCGTAGGAACGGCCGATATCCTGAGGGTCAATCGTCAGGTAAGGGACAGCCCACGGTGTATCAGCATCTTCCCCAACTTCCTTCTTACGGAGATCTAAGCCCTTTTTAATAGCGTCCTGATGGGATCCAGAAAATGCGGTGAAAACCAGTTCCCCTGCGTACGGATAACGTTCAGGAACACTCATGCGCGTAACCCGCTCGTATACGGCACGGATCTCTGGCAGATCAGAAAAATCAAGCCCTGTCTCAATACCGTGGCTGTTCATGTTGAGTGCCACGTTGGCAATATCGAGGTTACCGGTGCGCTCGCCATTGCCGAAGAGCGTGCCTTCAACACGGTCTGCTCCAGCCATCAAGCCGAGCTCTGTGGCTGCCGTTCCGGTGCCACGGTCGTTATGGGTATGCAGAGAAACAAGAACCGAGTCTCTGCGCTTAAGGTTTCGTCCCATCCACTCGATCATGTCTGCATGAATATTGGGCGTGGTCCACTGCACGGTATCGGGCAGGTTGATAATCATCTTGTGCTCTGGGCTAGGCTGCCAGACATCAATCACGGCGTTACAACACTCCAAGGCAAAATCCAGTTCGGTATCAGAAAATGACTCTGGAGAATACTGCAGCATGATTTCCGTTTCTGGAATCGACGGGGCTAATTCTTTAACCAGCTTCGCGCCATCCACAGCAAGCTGTTTGATTTCCTCACGGCTGGCATTGCCAAAAGTAACTCGCCGCTGCAATGGTGAGGTGGAATTATAAATATGCACAATAACACGCTTGGCTCCTTTGATGGCCTCAAAGGATCTGCGGATCAGGTGCTCTCGAGTCTGAACCAAAAGCTGAATGGTTACATCATCGGGGATCAAGTCATTCTCTATTAAGTGACGACAAAAGTTGAACTCGGTGTCAGCGGCAGAAGGAAAACCAATTTCAATTTGCTTAAAACCAATGCGGCAGAGGAGCTGAAAAAACTCGAGCTTTTCCTCGATCGACATCGGCACGGGCAGTGCTTGATTGCCATCACGCAAGTCCACACTGGCCCAGACAGGGGCACTGCTAATGGTCTGATCAGGCCATTTTCTGTCAGGCAGGTCCACCGCTGGAAATGCACGGTATTTGTGGATGCTTTCGCTCTTCATGACGCGGTTTGATGCGGTTTTTTGAGTGAAATTGCAAGCTTCAAGCGCCAGCCTGATAGTATTCTTCCCCTATCGATGCACTTTTCCTACTTGTCGGTATGATAAATGAGGGGCATCCTGCTGGTAGTTATGAAACAGAATCTTCCTTTAACCTTACTCACTATAGGCCTGGCCTGCTTGGGTTTGAGCTCTTGTGGCACCGGACCCTCTATGAGTGGCAGCAGTCTCTCGGCTTATCAATCATACAACCGCCCAGCTAGTCTTCCCAGCAACCGATCCAAGGTCAGGGTCAAGGTATCAACCAGCCACCAGATGGTTTACGTCATGGAGGGATCCAAAGCGCTACTTGTCATGCCGGTCTCGGTCGGCACTGCATCAACCCCTACGCCCAAAGGGCATTTTCGTATTTTCCGAAAGGTTCAAAAACATCGCGCCAATAGCCACGGCTATGCCTACCAGGGCAACAAAGTGCGCCGATGCTACCTGCGCAGCAAGCCCTCAGGCTGGAGTTTCAAGGGCACCCCGATGCCCTACTGGTGTGAGTTCAAAGCCCACTACGGCTTCCATACCGGCTGGATGAAACACAGCCCATGCACCCATGGCTGCATCCGCATGCATGAGAACCTTTCACCCAAATTCTTTAACTTGGTTAAAAATGGCACCCCCGTCTATATTGCTCACTCGCTGCCTGAAGATGCAAGCTTAGGCAAAAATGTGCCCCGCCCGCCAGATGCTGGAGCACTGCCCAACTACCCAACATCAATGATGCTTAGCGATGGCTATTTCAATCGGCACAGCAAGCCGACTTATAATTAGCCCGTTTGGCACGCCAAGGCTAAGGATAGAAAATCTTGGTGCGTTGGCTGCCAGCCCAAGCTCTTGAGTTTAGAGTTGGAAACACGTTTACTGCTATTGCCACGCTTACGCTTCACCTCCCCTTGCCGCTGTTCAGGCATCGGCACTGCAAAGTGTTCTGACAGAGCAAAGAAGCAATCATGCTGACTTACCGGTTCTGCTGTAATATTGTAGATCTCACCACTGGGGAATGATTCCATGGTGGCCAGTAGTATCATGGCATCAGCTACATCATCGCGGTGGACAAAATTCATGATTCGCTCACCGCGACCATCGATCCTAGCTTCACCAGACAAGACACTTTTCAAGACGTGACACCTACCGGGACCATAAAGCCCCGATAAGCGGGCTACTACTCCCCCAGCCTGAAGCACCAATTGCTCAGTTTCCCTGAGAACTTGAGCCGTCGGGCTAGTAGGGTTCGCCTCGCTGGACTCGCTTACTATGGAATGATCTTCCTGAGGATAGACCGACGTGCTTGAGGTGAAGATAAAACGTGTATTGGGATATCGCCTCAATAGGCTACGGCAGCCTTCGAGATAAACCTTTCGATAAGACTCTTCCCCGCCACCACCTGAAGCAGCGCAGTGAATGATCAGGTCATAGCCATCTGGCAAAGCCGCTACGTCATCTGCTGATGAAAGGTCACAGGCAATGGCTCCGTCAGTACCACTTCGGTTCAGCTTGCTCACCTGCCAACCGCCAGCTTCAAACTTGCTTTCGAGAGCACGCCCCAAAAATCCATAACCAGCAATGAGCACCCTTGCCATTAATCTTGCATGTTAATGCCCAACAATTCCTCGGTAGCTTCACGAGGGCGTGCTGTCATGATATCGGGCTTGCCACTTGTTACCAATACGGTGTGCTCAAAGTGGGATGAGTTCTTGCGGTCATTGGTGATGACTGTCCAGCCATCGCTAAGAATGGTAACCCCTGCCACCCCCGCGTTCACCATCGGCTCAATAGCCAAGACCATGCCAGGACGCAGCTTGGGAGATCTTCCCGATGGTCGATAGTTGGGAACTTGTGGCTCCTCGTGCAGATTACGCCCAACACCATGACCGACAAATTCTCTTACCACCGTGAAGCCATGAGGCTTTACGTGAGCCTCAACAGCTCCACAAAGCTCAGCGAGCAAGTTACCCGGCCGCGCTTGATCAATCGCATCGTAAAGAGACTGCTCAGTGGCACACATCAGCCGCTTGGTTTCTAGATCAATCTCACCAGCCGGAACCGTTGTCGCATTGTCTCCAATCCATCCCCCCTTGGTAATACCAACATCAATTTTAAGAATATCACCTGGCTTAATGACCGTATCTGAGCCAATGCCATGAACCACCTCCTCATTGAGAGAAATACAAATTTGACCGGGAAAACCACGGTAGCCGAGAAAAGCGCTTTTGCAGTCACGCTCCCTCATCAGCTCTGCTGCATAAGCATCGATCTCCGCCGTTGTCTTACCGGGTTGCACCGCCTTCGCGCAGAGCTGAAGAATCTCACTGGCAGTCTCACAGGCGATACGCATCTTCTTAATGTCAGCTGCGCTCTTGATCGGTATTCTTATTTTCTTGGCCATAGCTTATTTGGGCGTGTTTGGAATTCCCTGTTTATCTCGTTGAGATGGATGACGAAGGGATACGCTCTTTAACCAGGATGAAAAGAAAAAAGCCAACCGAACTACCTCAGCCCAAACCACACAGAGCAAACTTGAATAGATCTGATTCGATTGTTTTACTTTCGGCGTATAAAGTAATTTAAGTTTTCAAGCTCAAGGGCCAAATCTACGTTGTTCACTGTCACCTCAGCGGGCACTTCAAGTACGACAGGTGAGAAATTAAGAATGCCTTGTATGCCCGCTTGAATGAGATTGTTAGCAACTTGCTGAGCAAAGTTCGCAGGAACGCACAGCACAGCCATTTGAACTTTATTCTCCCTGATAAAATCTTCCATCCCATCTGTCGAATGCAGGGGCACAGGAATATCTCTATCTCGCAAGCTTTCGGCTGCAGAGTCAAATGCCGCTAACATTTCGTAACCCTCTTTTTTAAAGCCGTCGTATCTTAGCAAAGCGCGCCCTAAATTCCCTGCTCCCACCATAATCACGGGCTGAAATTTAGCCCGACCCAGACCTTCGTGGATAGCGTTGCGAAGCGCCTCTACGGGATAACCTCTGCCACGGGTTCCGAAAGTGCCGAAGTATGCCAAATCACGTCTCAGCTGAGATGGCTTCACTCCTGCTGCAGTAGCCAAGGCCGCAGAGCTGACCATTTCCCGGCCATTCTCGTGCAGCCGCTCTAAACAGCGGCCATACAGCGATATCCGGTAAATTGACTTTTGCGGTATTTCAACTTTATCCACAGACTAAGCATGAGCAACGGATCCACCCAGGTCAAGAAGTGAAACGATCCCGAGCTGCACCCGATTTCAATGAATTACCGATTGATTAAATTGGTAATCTCAAGCGCGAGGTCGAGTGCTGCGGCTCCTTGCTGCCCTGAAACTGCGGGTGCAGAACCAACGCGAGCGCATTCGACAAAAGCCGCCAACTCACGTTTAAGGGGTTCACCTTTTTCTACATTCACCTCCACTTTTTCAATACCAGCCGCACCCATGCGATACATTTCAGCGCTCTGCTCTTGGTAGTCGAGTGACAAATAACAATCCCCCTGAAACACTCTGATCTTGCGCATTCTCTCAGGACTGATTCGGCTTGAGGTCACATTCGCCACGCAACCATTCTCAAACCGTATACGCGCATTGGCAATATCCTCACGAGAAGTCATCACCGGCACACCAACCGCATCGACACTCTCAACGGGAGATTTTACCAGGTGTAAAATGATCTCCAAATCATGAATCATGAGATCCAGCACCACGCCGATATCGATGCTTCGGTTTGGAAATGGTGAAAGCCGGTGAGCTTCGATAAACGTTGGCTCTGTCAGTCGGTCCTCCAATTCCTTCATCACTGGATTGAAACGTTCAATATGACCTACCTGAAGTATTTTCCCGCACCGCTGTGAAGTTTCGATCAATGCGCGCGCATCATCCAGTGAATCGGCAATGGGCTTTTCCATAAGGACATGCACGCCTTTTTCCATGAGCTGACAACCTACCTCTCTGTGGGCAATGGTGGGAACGGCAACGGTAGCTGCGTCAACGGCCTCAGCGAACTCATCCAGCGAATCAACAGCCACGGCACCAAATTCGGCCGCAACCGACTCGGCCAGGGACTTATCCCGGTCGTAAATCGCCACCAAATCAACATCATCTAAAAGGGAAAAAACCCTCGCATGGTTCCTGCCCATCGCTCCTGCCCCCGCAACTCCTGCACGTAATTTCATGGGCATAGACCTAATCGAATCTCTCGGCGATGGCAAGGCTCATGGTCAGGCTCTACACATCGCAATCTTCACTTATACCAGACTGGCCAGTATGCCATGGCATACACGCAAAACAAAGTTTCCTAAAAACCATACTTTTACGCTGGAAAAAACACTCAACACGCTTAGTTTTGACATGTATCCCTTTTGCAAGGTATTTTTTTACGACACAATTTCTTGCGACATCATTTAAACTCCCTCCAATATCCTGCGCTTTAATCAATTATGAGCCTACACGCACAACTATCACCAGAAGCCGAGGCACGCCTCCGTGCTCAGCAGCGTAACTCTACCATTACCAGCATCATCATCTCCATTCTATCCGTGGTGCTCATTGGTATTCTCCTGCTCTGGATTCTGCTACCAACGGTTGAGACGTTCACCCCGGAAATCGTCTCCTACCAGTCCGGTGCAGAAGATGAGCAAAAAATCACCAAACGGGAAATGACGCGTGCCGTAGAGCGCAAACCTTCAGCACCATCGAGCTCAATGGCCAAAGTGATCGCCGCCAATACAACCTCCCTCACCGCCGTTCCTATACCTGATGTGGACACGCCCGATCCGTCTGCTGATTTTGGCGATGGCAATGACTTTGGAGATGGCTGGGGAACCGCAGAAGAAGATGGTGCTGGATTTTCGAGCATACCCGCAACCATGCGTGAGCGATGCTCAAAAGAAGACCGCCTGCAACGACTCGCCAACAACGGCGGCAACGAAGAATGTGAGGAAGCCGTGATGAAGGCTCTGCGCTGGATCAAAAGCAAACAAAACCCCGATGGCAGTTGGGAAGGCAAATACAGGGCCGCGATGACAGGTTTTTCCGTCCTTGCCTACCTTGGACATTGCGAAACCCCAAACTCTGAAGAATTTGGTGACTCTGTTACCAGAGGCATTTTATACCTCGTCGATAAAGGCATGAAAGATAATGGCCTGCTCCGCGATGGCACTAAGGGTCATGGATGGGTATATGAACACGGCATCGCTACCTACGCTTTAGCTGAGGCCTACACCTTCTGCAATAAGCTTGGCATCAATATTCCCAATCTCGACACCGTCACCAAACAAGCAGGCGATGCCATCATTGAGGGCCAAGCCCGCAGTGGCGGCTGGGTCTACAGCTTTGATGCAGGCTCAGATGATGGTGATAACTCAGTGGGCTTTTGGCAAATCCAGGCACTGAAAGCCTGTAAACATACAGGACTGTGGGAAAAGAAGTCTTTCGACAAGGTCATTGATAACGCTCTTGATTACCTTGCGGACGTGCAAGGAAGTAACGGAGCCATTGGTTACAGAAAGAGTGCCTCAAGAAGTCCGGAGCTGACAGGCGGAGGTGTGCTTGCCTACCAAATGTGGGACAAGAGCAGTGATTCGGTCGTTCGCGATGGCATTAAATACATCAGAAAAAACACTGAATTTGATTGGGAGGATAAAAGCTCTAACCTCTACTATCATTATTATAACGCTCAGGCGATGATCAACCGAGGTGGCTCTGATTGGGAAGAATACAATGAATTGTTCCGAGATAAATTACTCGCAGCACAAAATGAGGATGGATCATGGTGGCGTGGAGAAAAAGTCGCCCACGGAGCTATCAACCCACACATGGCCACCTGCCTGGCAACGTTCATGTTTGAGGTCTATTACCGTTTCCTGCCTGCTACGGGTCTGAAAACACGATAGCCTGACATTGGCCGACTTGGCCTTGTCCCAGCAGCGCTCAAATGGATAGCAACCATATCCCAGTAGCCCTGACCATCGCCGGTTCAGACTGTTCTGGCGGGGCAGGCATCCAAGCGGACCTGAAAACATTTCTCAACCACCGCGTTCAAGGCCTCAGTGCGGTGACTTGCATCGTTGCCGAGACACCACTTGAGGTGCGCCATATCGAACAGGTTCAAGAATCGACACTCGAGGCCCAGCTCAACATTCTCTCAGAGAGTTATCCCATTAGCGCTGCCAAAACGGGACTGCTACCATCACAAGCGAGCATTCATAGTGTGGCAAAGGTATTGATAAAAAGTGGGATTCCGCTCGTTGTCGATCCCGTGATGATCGCCTCAACAGGCTCAAGCCTGACAGAGGAAAACACACTTCACGCCTTGACCCATCAACTACTTCCCTTGGCGTCACTAGTCACCCCCAACATCCCTGAGGCTGAAGTCATTTTACAACGCAGCATTCAATCTGAAGACGAGCTCGTCACTGCAGCTCGTGATATTGCCCAATGCTATGGAATCTCATGTCTTGTCAAAGGCGGGCACTTGCCAAGTGACGACGAGCGCCTCGACGTATTATGGCATGCTGACCACGCTCATCACTATAGGCATCCATACATTGCACTACCCGACGGCATGCACGGCACCGGATGCACCCTATCTGCCGCCATCACCGCGGGCCTAGCCCATGATCAAAGTATGACAGATGCTGTCAGCGCTGCCATCGCCTACGTGCAGCAACTCATTAAAAACGCCCATACATGGGAACATAATGATCACAGCATACGCTGCCTGGCTTGGCTTTAAGGATCATCAGCCAGTCATACCTCGTTGAGATTAAATTTGTTGGGCGGATTTCCGCTGAGAAATTGAGGTTTTTGGCCTCAGAGCATGAAGCTTAAAGGAATAACATTGACCTCATCGTAGGTTCCTTTAAACACCCGCGCGTCAAATCTTTTCCATCATGAGCCAAGAAACCATTATCTACACCCAAACAGACGAGGCCCCGGCACTAGCCACCTACTCTTTCCTGCCTATCGTTCAGGCATTCACTAAACCATCAGGAGTCAACGTAGAGACCCGCGATATTTCACTAGCCGCTAGGATTCTCTCGCAATTTCCAGACAGGTTAAATGAAGAGCAAAAAACCAGCGATGCTCTAGCTGAGCTCGGCGAACTTGCCAAAACACCCGAAGCAAACATCATCAAGCTGCCCAATATCTCAGCCTCTGTTCCACAAATGGAAGCGGCTATCATAGAGCTCCAGGCAAAGGGATTTGATATTCCAAACTATGCAGATGCAGAAGAGGTATACGCCAAGATCAAAGGATCAGCGGTCAACCCCGTACTCAGAGAGGGAAACTCTGACCGTCGTGCGCCCAAAGCCGTCAAGGAATACGCTAAGGCCAACCCGCACCGTATGGGCGCATGGAGCCCTAACTCAAAGTCTCATGTCGCCTGCATGACCAGTGGCGACTTCCGCTCCAATGAAAAATCCGTCACCATTGAAGACGCGACCGATGTGCGCATTGAGCATACCGCGACTGATGGCACCACCACCGTTCTCAAGGAAAGCACCCCACTACTCGCAGGAGAAATCATTGATGCCACTCGCATGAGTAAAAAGGCACTGCTGGCATTCCTTGAGGAGCAAATTGCAGACGCCAAGGACCAAGGGGTTCTCTTTTCGCTTCACATGAAAGCCACCATGATGAAGGTCTCCGACCCTATCATCTTTGGCCACTGTGTTGCAGCCTTCTTCAAAAACGTCTTCGACAAACACGGTGAAACCCTCTGCCAAGCCGGCGTTGATCTGAGAAATGGTTTCGGCGACCTGCTCACCAAAATCCCCTCACTTCCAGAACATGAGCAAGCAGTTATTATAGCCGACATTCAGGAAGCGTATTCAAATGGACCCGCGCTTGCCATGGTCAACTCTGACAAGGGAATCACCAACCTGCATGTGCCAAGTGACATCATTGTGGACGCCTCCATGCCCGCCATGATCCGCACCTCAGGTCAAATGTGGAACGCTGCCGGTGACACTCAAGATACCAAAGCCGTCATTCCCGACTCCTCCTACGCCGGCATCTACCAGGCCACCATCGACTTCTGTAAAGAGCACGGTGCTTTTGACCCTACAAGCATGGGCACGGTTCCCAACGTTGGCCTCATGGCGCAGAAAGCCGAGGAATACGGTTCCCACGATAAGACCTTCGAAATCCCTGCAGATGGTACCGTGCGTATCATCGACTCCGATGGTAATACCCTCATTGAGCACGACGTCGAACAAGGCGACATCTGGCGTGCTTGCCAAACCAAAGACGCCCCGGTCGAAGACTGGGTCAAACTAGCCGTCAATCGCGCCCGTGCCACCAATTTACCTACCGTATTCTGGCTTGATGAGTGCCGCGCTCACGATTCACAAATCATTGCCAAAGTCGGCCAATACCTCGGCGACCACGACACCGATGGTCTAGAAATCCACATCATGACACCTGTTGAAGCAACCGAGTTCACGCTCGCGCGTTGCAAGGCAGGCGAGGATACCATTTCTGTTACTGGCAACGTTTTGCGCGACTACCTCACCGACCTCTTCCCCATCCTTGAGCTCGGCACATCTGCCAAGATGCTATCCATCGTACCGCTCATGAATGGTGGCGGCCTGTTTGAAACAGGAGCAGGTGGTTCTGCACCCAAGCACGTGCAGCAATTCAGCGCAGAAAATTATTTGCGCTGGGATTCCCTCGGAGAATTCTTAGCCCTAGCCGTTTCACTCGAGCATCTGTCAGCAAAATTCGGCAACGCCAAGGCTCAGGTGCTTGCCGACGCACTCGACGCAGCGACTGGGCAGTTCTTGCTCAATGACAAGTCCCCCACTCGTAAGCTCGGCGGCATCGACAACCGAGGCTCTCATTTCTACCTTGCTCTTTACTGGGCAGATGCATTGACCGCCCAGACAGTAGATGCTGATCTAGCCTCAATCTTCAAGCCCGTTGCCGCAGCACTACGGGACAATGAAAGTAGCATCATCGAGGAGCTCATTGCCGTTCAAGGATCCTCTGTCGATACCGGTGGTTACTACAAAATGGATGACTCACTGACCGGTGAGGCCATGCGTCCCAGCCAGACCCTCAACGATATCCTGGCAAATATCTGAGCCCTCGATATTACCCAGCTCACCCGTCCAATCAATCAAGCCAGCCTTCGGGCTGGCTTTTTCATGCCCGCAACCCCCCAAACATTGACAATCTATCCCGTTTCTGCCCACCTTTCTGCGGCTAATCAGATTAGCCACCCTCTCTATTTTCTAACACCAACTGTCTACTAATACCATGTATGATCTCATTGTCATCGGCGGAGGCCCTGCCGGATATGTCGGAGCCATTCGCGCTGCCCAACTCGGAAAAAATGTTGCCGTTATCGAAACGGATCGCGCTGGAGGCACCTGCCTCAACTGGGGCTGCATTCCCACCAAGGCACTTCTCAAAAATGCTGAGCTCTACCAAACGCTAACTAAAAAAGCAGACACCTTTGGTATTTCTTTCGATAATCTGTCCTACGATTGGTCAAAAGTAGTTGGCCGCTCACGCCAAGTCTCAGAACGCCTCGCAGGCGGTATCGAGTTTCTCTTTAAGAAAAATAAAATCGACTACATCCGTGGCTTTGGAGACCTCGTAGACAGCAACCATGTCGAGGTCACTGCCGCTGACGGCACCAAGCAGCTCCACGAAGCGGCTAACATCTTGGTTGCCACCGGATGCAAAAGCCGTGGACTGCCACCGCTACCATTCAATGGCACTTCCGTCATCAGCTCCAAGGAAGCTATGGTTCTCGAAAAACAGCCAGAGAGCATGGTCATCATTGGCGCTGGCGCAATTGGCGTTGAGTTTGCCTACGTTTACAACGCATACGGCACAAAGGTTACCATCATCGAGATGCAACCAAACCTACTTCCTGTTGAAGACGAAGAAATCGGCCAGGAGCTTCAAAAATCGTTCACCAAACAAGGAGTTCGTAACCTGACCAATACCAAGTGCGTAAACTTCCAAGATAATGGCGACTCGGTATCCATTGATGTTGAAGGCCCCAAAGGAAACGAAACCATCACCGCCGACGTTTGCCTCGTGGCCATTGGCGTTGCTCCCGTTCTCCCTGGTGGGATTCAGCCTGAACTCGATGAGCGAGGTTTCATCAGTATCGATGACCGCTACCAAACCTCTATTCCAAATGTTTACGCCTGTGGTGATATTTCTGGTCCTCCTTGGCTTGCCCATACCGCCAGCTTTGAGGCTGTTCAGTGTGTTGAAGGTCTTTTTGTAGATGGCCACACCCCACGTCAGGTCGGCAACTTCCCAGGCTGCACTTACTGCCACCCACAAGTCGCCTCGGTTGGCAAAACCGAACGCGCACTTAAAGAAGAAGGCATCGATTACAAGGTCGGCAAGTTCCCTTACGCAGCCAGCGGCAAGGCCCAGGCCTCCGCTGACGCCGAAGGTTTTGTCAAACTCATCTTCGGAAAAGAGCACGGTGAACTACTCGGAGCCCACATCATTGGTGACAATGCCACAGAGCTCATCGCAGAAATGGGACTCGCCCTTGAGATGGAGCTCACCACCGACGAGATCCACTCTACCATCCACGCGCACCCGACGCTCGCAGAAGCTATCCACGAGGCTACGCTGGATGCCGACGGCCACGCTATCCACTTCTAAGCCGTCTCTAGGGATGCCTCATGGGTGATATCCCGATTCTCGGCTTTCTCACTGGCTACTTTCTTCACCTCGCCTACACCGCCGCCCGCCCGGATGGCACTCCGGTCATGCGTGTGCAAAAACAACCCGCCTTCTTCGAGGGCAAGTTCACCATCGAAAAACTCGCAGACCTCACCCCCCAAGAAGAACTCAATCTGATTTATTCCTTCCTGATGCTGCTTCTGCTTTAAAGAGATCGCGGTTAATGAATCATTCACTACTCTACATTTAATATGTCTGATCAACGTAAACCATTCCCCTTTGCCGACTTCGAATCCAAGTGGCAACAGCACTGGGATGAGCACAAAACTTTCCACACCCCAAACCCGGGTGACGAGGACTTTGACGCATCAAAGCCCAAGTACTTCATTCTTGATATGTTCCCCTACCCGTCTGGTGCGGGACTGCACGTCGGACACCCTGAGGGCTACACCGCAACAGACATCCTTGGTCGCTACAAGAAGATGAATGGTCACAACGTGCTCCACCCAATGGGCTGGGACGCCTTTGGACTACCTGCCGAGCAATACGCCATCAAAACCGGCCAACACCCGCGTATCACTACCGAACAGAACATTGACAACTTCCGGCGCCAGCTCAAGTCCCTCGGATTTGGCTATGACTGGGACCGCGAAGTCAACACCACCGACCCCAACTACGTCCGCTGGACCCAGTGGATTTTCCTGCAGCTTTACAATTCCTACTTTAACGAGGAAACTCAGAAAGCCGCTCCTGTCTCTGAGCTTGAAGCCCAAGGCTGGAGCCGCGAACAAATCGACGATGTCCGGCTCGCCTTCATTCATGAAGCACCAGTCAACTGGTCCCCCTCGATGGGAACCGTACTCGCCAACGAGGAAATCGAGGAATGGAAAGCCAAAGGCGAAACCGTCGAGCGCCGGCCACTACGCCAATGGATGCTGCGCATCACCAAATACGCGGATCGCCTCATCAACGAGCTTGAGCCCCTCGACTGGCCCGAATCCATCAAGCTTCTGCAGAAAAACTGGATTGGCAAATCCACCGGTGCCGAAGTCCACTTCGACATCCAAGGTCACCAAGTCACCGTCTTCACCACTCGGCCTGACACCCTCTTCGGCGCCACCTACATGGTTCTCGCTCCGGAGCACCCGCTCGTGCAGGACATCACCACCTCGGCCCAAAAGGAGGCCGTGGATGCCTACATCGCATCCTGCGCATCCAAGTCAGACCTCGAACGCGGCGACCTCAACAAAGATAAATCCGGAGTCCCCACCGGCGCCACTGCCACCAACCCTGTCAATGGCGAGCAAATACCTGTCTGGATTGCTGACTACGTGATGATGAGCTACGGCACCGGAGCCATCATGGCCGTGCCCGCTCACGATGAACGCGACTTCGAATTCGCTAACAAGTTTGAGCTTCCCGTCACCCAGGTCGTCGAGCCCAATAAGGGCTCAGACTGGCAAGGCTTCACCGGTAATGGAGTCGCTGTTAACTCAGGCTTCCTCGACGGCATGAAAACCAAAGATGCCAAGAAAGCCATCATCCAATGGCTTCGCGATAACAACAAGGGCACCTTCAAAGTGAACTTCAAACTTCGTGATTGGCTGTTCTCACGCCAACGCTACTGGGGCGAGCCCTTCCCCATCCTATGGGAAAATGGCAACCACAAAGCCGTGCCTGAATCCGAGCTCCCGGTGCTGCAGCCTGAGATGGACGACTTCAAACCCACCGGCTCCCCAGAAGGTCCGCTGGCCAAAGCCACTGACTGGATCAACTACTCAGAAAGCTCAAAACGTGAAACCAACACCATGCCTCAGTGGGCAGGCTCCTGCTGGTATTACATGCGTTACTGCGACCCCGGCAACACCGATCGATTCATTTCCAAAGAAGCTGAAGAGTATTGGTCTGGAACTACCGACGCCTCCTCGGCTACTGGCATGGTTGACCTCTATGTCGGTGGCACCGAACACGCCGTGCTTCACTTACTCTACGCTCGCTTCTGGCACAAGGTCCTCCACGACCTCGGCCACGTCTCTACCATCGAGCCCTTCCAAAAACTGGTCAATCAGGGTCTTATCCTGGGCGAAGACGGAGCCAAGATGTCCAAGTCCCTCGGCAATGTCGTCAATCCC
>Ga0209193_1000206_pt1 | contig 43211 bp, 39 predicted proteins | sample COGITO_mtgs_1003_FD_185515 | JGI IMG/M metagenome (GOLD analysis project Ga0209193, IMG submission 185515) | Pelagic marine microbial communities from North Sea - COGITO_mtgs_100330 (SPAdes) (version 2) | ecosystem: Environmental > Aquatic > Marine > Epipelagic ...
TAATCTCAAATATTGTTTTATACATTCAGTTTCGGAATTTTAATTAGCGTTGTTAACAAAGCTCAAATATAATTAAATAAGTATTCCCATAAATAAAGAGTTATTCTTGAGAATAAAAAGTGGAGCCCATAGGAGTGAAGTCACACTATTTTGGGGAAGATTTGGCTTCTTTTACAACTTATTATCTTTAAGAATAACTTTGTAGGCCTCAAGAGTTAGGTCAAGACACTTTTAGAGCGTTTTAAGAGACGTTCAAAGCTGCTTGAACAATTGCTAAACACTTTAATCTTTTGACACTATGGGACAATCATCCATCAATTTAAGTCTAACCTATTAAAGAGACTTATAAATAGCTGAATTGAAGTAGGAGGATATACCTTTAGTTAAAAACTTAAATGTGAAGGAATTAATAATTCATTAAATTAGTTAAACTCTATTTACAAACACGCTCAATAAAATCAGCAGCATCATAACCTAAATCTTGTGCTTTAAGTAAATCTTGACAAGCACCATATGTGTTTCCTAGAAAAAATTTTGAAAGCCCTCTCCTGGCATAAGGAAAAGAATGATTAGGATTAATATCTATTGATTTTGTGAAATCAGCTATTGCTCCTTTAAGGTCTTTTAAATCATATTTTGAATTACCTCTATTGAAGAAAGCTTCAGCATAATCAGGTTTAATTTCTATGGCTTTGGTATAATCAGCTATAGCCCCTTTATTGAAAATAATATTACCTTTTGTGCTTCTAGAGTATTTTAATTCATCTTTTGACATACCTCTTTTGTTATAAGCTTCAGCTAAATTAGGCTCAATCTCTATAGCTTTATCATAGTTTGCTATAGCTTCTTCATAGTCTCCTAAATCAGCCTTTTCTATACCTCTATTTAAATAAGATTCCGCACTAGTAGCTTCAGTATTGTTAAATTTATTAGCTTCATCTTCTTGTGCTTTTACATTTTCTTTACAAGAAGTTAATATCAATAAAGATGATACCAACAGCATAAACATTTTTTTCATAGTTTCAAGCTTTTTTGTTCAGTAACATTTAATTAAACCCCTTTGGTAAAAATCTAATCAGATTAAATAAATTTTTAAAATATTCAGGTTGTTCGTCATAAATAGTTTTTGGCATTTGTGCATTGAATACATACACATAACCATCTTTGAAAACTGTATGTTGTATAAATTGATTTATATATACCAGTTCAGTGCTTCTCACTATAAAATCAAAAGACTCATTTAGAGAAGCAAAATTATTAACATAACTCTTTATTGCTTTATAGTTATTAATTTCAGTGTTAAATTGATTCTTAAAAAAGTTTCTTAATTCCTCATCTTTTTGAGGCTTATGTAAAATGTATTCTTGCCAAGCATTTTTACTTTCCATTTCAAATTTTTTTACAACTATTGAAAAAGTGAGCGCAAGTTCCCTTTCGTTTCCTCTAAAAATGCAGTCTTCTCCAATTCCATAATCAACTATCCAATTGTCTGGTGCGTCAATTGATATTTGATACCTATAGTTAATATAAATATTTGTTAATGTGTCAAGGGTTTGAGTTTTAGGTTGATTATTTACATTAGATGTATTTTGTCCAAAACAAACAAGTGGGATAAAAATCAATAGTAAAAGTATCTTTTTCATTACTTGCAGAATTTAATTTATAAGTGATTTATTTCCATCTTTAAACAATAAAACACAGTGAACAAACGCAGCAAGCAAAAGAAAAATTTGTAATAGTGGTGATATAGAAAATGATGATGATTTTGCTTCACTTAATAAACTTGAAAAGGGAGAACCAAGGATAAGTATAGCTGATATGACCCTCAAATTTTTATTCCAACGAAATGTGCCAGCCCTTTTGTATGCAGAAGCTGCTAATATCCAAAAACCTATTCCAATATAGGCAAGAGAAACCCCAATAATCCAACGAATTAAATAAAGTCCACCAGTTAGTGATTCGTTGTCAAATAAAAAATATTTTTTCACATAGGTAAAAACTTTTTTTATCATAATTTCTAGTGGTTTAAACTCAAATATAGAAATCTAAAACATACAATCACCTTTTCTTTGAAAATATTTTTGTCTTTTCAAAATACTATTAAATAACTTTTTTGCGTTGTAAGAAATATACAATCAATTTAAAACTAGGTGCCTATGTAAATAAAGTATGTTAAAATCATGTGTGATCACATGTAAGAATGAATTTTAATAATCAAATCCAATTTTATGAAACATTTATTTTTTACCTCAATCTTATTTTTGACATCTTTATCAGTAACAGCACAAGAATCCTTTAATGGTATGTGGCTCAATGAGGGCTCTGACTACATTAAAACAATCCTTGCCAGCGAATATGAAGTCCTTAGTGTATGCAATACTTCCTTTGAGGAGTACAAAGTTTTAAATGAAGTGATTCTCGAGGAGGGCACCACTAGCTTTTTGACGAATCTTTATAACAAAGAGAACGGTTATAAAGTGAATATCGAGTATACCCTAATCTCTACAGACACAATTTCTACAACCTACAGCGGTGATTTGGAAGGAACTTATATCTTGACACGGCTGTATTAACTCGCAGTGCCAAGACAATAGGGGAGTTGCGCCAATTTATTTGACTAGTAGTTTCTCTTATTTATTAGTTCAAAAATCAAAAAACATCTTTTTAATATTTTGTGTAAGGCATTACACCTTCACTTTAACTTATAAAACCAAACTATGAGAAAGCTTTTGCTAATTGCAGTCACTATCATTTTATTATCTGTGGTGTACTGTACTAATAAATCTGAGAATACACCTATCATCCAAGAAAACGAAAAATCTACTTCTATAAAACCTCCTCTTGAGGCACATCAAATAAACTTGACTGATTATAACATAGACACCTCAAAAGATACCTTAATACGATATAATCCAGCAACTCAAATAAGAGTACCAGAGGCTGCATTTTTAGACACAGATGGTAATGTAATTACATCTGAGGTGAAGTTGCGTTTTAGGTCTTTTTCTAACCCAGTTGAAATATTTTTATCTGGTTTGCCTATGGAATACACCTCAGGTGGAGAAGATAAGGTGTTTGAATCTGCAGGGATGGTTGAAATACAAGCACAAGCAGATGGTAAAGAAGTATTTACTAATCCAAACAGTAAAATTGAAGTAGATTTTTTAAGCCTAGATGCAAGTAATGAGTTTAATGTATATACCCTTGATACTCTTTCTGGGCAATGGCAAGAACAAGGTAAAGATTTAGTTACCGTAGAAAAAAGCGCAGAAGAATCCCAAGATTTACCAAAAATACCAACGCCTCCAAAAGTAGCCGGTTTAAACGCTTTTAGTATTGAGGATGCAACAAATGAGGTTTCTCACATTTCTATGTATAAGAACATCTTGTTTGAGCCCGTAGACGGTAAAAGGTGTGGTTTTACAGCAACCAGTATTGATGTAGAAGACCTTAATGACGGAACTTATAAAGTTAATTTTCAAATAGGGTTTGTTGGCACTAAAAAGCAATCTTGTATTTGTTACTTGGCATTTAAAAAGGGTGAGCAATACAATGATGCTTTTAAAGTATACCAGAAAAAATATGCAAAACAAATAAAATTACAAGCGCAAAAAAGAGCAGATTTTGAGCGTAAATGGAACACTTACAGCTTTGATTTAAAAACCTATCGAGAACACATACTGCGCCAAAATATTGATAATATGGACACTCAGCAAAAAATTACTAGAACCCTAAGTGTCAATAATTTTGGTTTTATTAATATAGATAGACCATTAGATTACCCCCAGGGTGGTTCATTTTTTGCTAGTTATGTTGATACCCAAAATAATCCTTTAAAATTAGCCAATGTTGTACTTGTTGAAAAAGAGAGAAACATGCTTTTTAGGTACAAGAATCAAATCAATTACAATCCAGAAAAGGCCAATATACTATGGGGTATAACTAGCAGTGGAGCGCTTGCCTATTTTAATGAAGCACAGTTTGAGAGTTTAAATAAAACTGCAAAAAAGCAAACTCTTACTATGGATATTATCTCTCCCGATAAACTTAGTTATGATGCCATAATATCACTATTTTTTATTGATTAGAGAGGTTTGTTTTACGTTTGTACCTTGTTTATCAGCTTGAATCTCAAATAAATTTAAAGGTAAACTATACTTTACCTTAATATTTGATTACAATTGTTTAGCAATTAATATTTAAGATGTATATTGTTAAGCAGTTAGTTATTTAGCCTTTTTCTTAATTCAAATTTATTCGTATTGAATTTTTCAAATAACCCGTTTAGAATTTTAGCCGTTGAATCTAATTCAGGAGCAAAAAAAATCCAAAAAAACCTATCTAAACTCAAAGCATTTTCTAAAATAGGAAAGAGCGTAGCATTTGATTACGACCTGTCCTTTTTAAATTTAGCACCTGTAGACAGATCTTTAGAAATAATTTCTAAGTTAGAGAGTCGTATTCTTCTGGATGAAAACAAAATTAAGTATAGTTTATTTTGGTTTCAAGACACCTCCCCATTTGATTCTATTGCTCTGTCAAACCTAATTAAAGGAAATACAGATAAATCACTTGAGATTTGGAGCAAGTCAATGAAGTCTAATGAAGTCAAAGCAAATAACTTTTCGGCTTTTAATAATTCTTCTACGTTATTACTACTGCTCCAGTTACAAAACTCAAAAACCGATTGTTTAAAGACAGACTCGGAGTCTATTTCTAATATACAAATTGCTATAGGTCATAAAATAAAATTAATTAATTCAGACTATTTTGAAGATTATTGCCACAGTATTGGTGTGAAATCTGATATTGACGCAATTAAAATCCAAACCTATTTTTTAGAGACAATGCTTGAGGTTTTAAATCAAAATTTCTCATCCAATGATTTTAAGAAACTACTAATGGGAATGGACCCTGCCTTTTCTGATTTAATAAATGGTAATTTAGTAAAAGAACCAATTTCAAACATAAAAGAGCAAATAAGTGCTGCCTCTGTTGGTCTAAAAAATGACGTGACTCAAGGAATTTTAATTGGCAAGGCACTCATTAAAAATACCATCACTGATTTAAAATATTTAAAAGATACCCTCGGTGCAGATCATTACCAGTATGAATCTTTATCAGATAAATTATCAAACCAAATTTTGCAGTGTGGTATTAACTATTTTAATGAAACTAGCGATGATCAAGCCTATCTAAGCTCCTACAAATACTCGCTTTCTATTGCGTCTGGTGAAAAAACAAAAACACGTGCAAAAGAGACAATAAAGCACTGTGAGGAAGAGAAGGCAGCAAACCTTTGTTGGTTTTGTGAAGAAAATCAAATAGCTCCTAAATTGTACTATAAATATCAAATGTATAAATGGAATACTACAAATTCTTTTAATTACAACAGGACGTATACATACTTTAAAAATGGTGGACTTCAATTAGGGTGCTGTAAATCTTGTAGATCTCGACATGATGAACTTATTTTCACTAAAATATCACTTTTATTTAAAGGTGGTGACAAAAGACCGCCAATTAAGAGCCGTACACTAAGATCGCTGAGAGGGCACCCTTTGGTGGTAAAAAAAATTAAAGAGGGCTACATATCAGGATTACCAAACTAAAATATATAATTATGAATAACAAAATAACAACAACAGTAGTACTATTATTAACAACACTCTCTTTAACTGCGCAAATCGACTCTATAGCCATTAGCGACTTAGAATCTAGATTAAGCAAGCAATTTTCACAACAAGAGGCTTCTTTTAATGAAGAATTATTAGAAATTCGTGCCCTACAAAATAATAGTCTTGAGAGCACTTTAATTGAGTTGTCTACAATAACAAAAAGCCAAAAAGCCATACAGTTAAAATTAGATGGGTTATTACAAGTACAAGCCTTGTCTCAAGAGAAAACGTTAGAATTAGAAAGACAAATAAGTTCTTTAAAAAACCAACTAAATTCTAAAGTAAATGATTTAAAGATTAAAACCAATGAATTAGACGCTACAACAAATACCCTGTCTGTTGGACTAACCAATACAGAAAATTCTGTGGTTGCTGTAACACAAACCTCTTCTAATAATGCAAATTCTATTACTACAGTTAATGAAGCTCTAAGCCAAAAGCAGCAATATGGGCTTATATTTCTTGGGTTGTTTTTGATTCTAGTTTTGGCTGTGTATGCCATTTTAACCAAACGACAAAATACAGATACCAAAAAGTTAGCAAAAAAACAGCAAGAGATTTTCGAAAAACAAATTCAAGACGGGCAGCAACTAGCAGATTGGCTGTCAAACCAAACCACTAATAGTCTTGGCAAGAGTGCAGGGGGCGAAGTAGATCATTCATTTGCAAAGCGTGTGGCCGATGAAATTGTACGTATTACGACCAATCTTTCTAGAATGGATGCCTCTATTAAAGGTCATAAACAACTTTCGGCCTCTGTTAGGAAATTAGAGCAATCACTAAATTCAAATAGCTATGAGTTAGAGGTGCTTTTAAACAAGCCTTATGATAATGGTATGAATTTACAAGCCAATTTTGTAACAGATGAAAATTTGAAAGAAGGCGAAAGTGTTATTACTAGAATTATAAAACCACAAATAAATTACAAAGGAAAACTAATCCAAGCCGCACAAGTAGAGGTGAGTCAAGGAGAATAAAAAAATAGATTATGAGTAGATTAAAATATGGAATTGATTTAGGCACTACCAACTCAGCAATTGCGTTTATAGACAAGGGTAACAGTGTGATAATCAAAAACGAAAGCCAAGCAGATACCACACCATCTTGTGTCGGTTTTAACAAGAAAAAAGGTGTTTCTGTTGGTATAAGAACTTACAATGCATTACAATCTGATAAATTAAGAGCATTAATGCTAGGAAAAAAAGGAAGTTCAGAGACATTTATTGAGTTTAAGCGAACGATGGGCTCAGATAAGAAGTTCCATTCCTCGTTTATGGAATCTGATTTTTCATCAGAAGATTTATCTGCAGAAGTACTCAAGAAATTGAAATCTTTTGTTCAAAATGATAGTTTTAAATCTGTAGTGATTACCATTCCGGCGATGTTTAACGACAACCAAAAATCTGCTACTCAAAAAGCAGCCCAGCTTGCTGGTTTCTCTCAAGTTGAGTTATTACAGGAGCCTATTGCCGCAGCGACGGCTTATGGGTTGGATGAAAAAGTAAAAGATGGTCAAATTTTAATTTTTGATTTTGGTGGAGGAACCTTTGATGTATGCCTTGTAAATGTAGAAGAAGGTATAATGCAAGTTAAAGATACAGAGGGTGACAACTGGCTGGGTGGTAAAAATTTAGACAATGCCATTGTTGATGAAATTTTAATACCCTATCTAAAAGAAAACTACACCATAGACAGTTTTTTAGAAAATGAAATTAAAAGCAATCTTTTAAAAGATGCATTGAAGGTGAAAGCCGAGGATATAAAAGTTAATTTATCCTTTTCAAAATCTTATGACGTTATATCAATGTTAGGAGAATATCCCGAAGATGATAACGGCGAGGAAATTGAATTGGATTTTGAGGTAACCCATGATCAAATGATTGCCGTGCTAGGCCCTATATTCCAAAAGGCTGTTGACATCGCCAAAGAAGTTTTGAGTAGAAACAAATTATCTGGAGATTCTTTAAACTCATTAATTTTAGTGGGAGGGCCCACATTTTCTCCTGTATTAAGAGAGATGTTAACCGCCCAAATTTGCAAACCAGATACTTCTGTGGATCCCATGACAGTTGTTGCACGTGGAGCCGCTATTTACGCATCTCAGTTTGATGTAGATGAAGCGATTGTTGATAAAGTTCGTGATGTCACTAAAGTGCAGTTAGAACTCTCATATGAGTCTCAAACCGTAGAGACCGAAACAATGCTGGTGGTTAAAATTAACAAAGATAAAACTCAAGGAGAAATACCCTCTAAGGTTTTTGTGACCGTGAAGCGCTCTGATGGTGGTTGGGAGAGCAATAAAGCAGAAATAGACGAAACTGGAGATATTGTAGATTTGGTATTACGAGAAGGTAAACCCAATACCTATGAAGTGTACTTAACTAACGAAACTGGAGATAATTTACCTTGCCAGCCAAATGAACTTACAATTAATCAGGGTGTTAGACCAGGGAAAGCAACCTTGGCATATAGTTATGGTGTTGAATTATTGGGTGACAACAGTAAGGCTAACTTTTATACAATACCTGGTCTTGAAAAAGGGCAAACCATGCCTGCCAATGGTGAAAAATCTGGTTTAAAAACCCTGAAGGATTTAAGGCCTGGCTCATCAGATGAGATAAAAATATCCATATACCAAGGAACAATTGAAGCAGAAGGTACAAGGGCTAATAACCAAACTTGGGTAAGTACGGTACTTTTAACGGGACACGACGTTGCTAAATTATTACCTAGCGGTTCTGAAGTAAATTTGTTTCTAGAAATCATTAAAGATGGTGCCTATAATTTATCAATAGACATCCCTTATTTAAATGATACTATTGAAAAAACATTTGAAAAACAAGAGCAACAGGGGGAGGAAGATAGCTGGTTTACAGAACAATTTAAATCTATAGAATCTGAGATTGCAGCTTTTGAAAATGAAACCGAAACTTATGATAAAGACAGATTAGAAAAAATAAAAAGAAATATTAAAGAATCAAAGCAAGAGTTTGAATCCAGAAAGTCTGATTATGATACTCGAATGAAAGTGAGAGATGATATAAGAAAACAGTTTACATTACTTGATAATCTTACAAACGTAAGCGCATGGCCTATAGCAGAGCAAGAGCTAAAAACCACCTTTTATGAACTTGAAACTAAGGTGACAGAAAGTGATGACGCAAACACAAAAACTGCCTTTGAATCTTTAAAAAAGCGTATGAATATTGTGTTAACCTCACAAGATGTTACGCAGGCAAAAGAGCTAAAGGATGAAATGGGTGCATTGTATATACAGATACTGGATGATAAGCATGGTGTAGAATTGTTTATTTCAATTTTGATGAACATGAATGATGATTTTGAATCTCAACCATGGTCTGATCGCTCTCAAGCCCGAACCATTTTAAATAATGCAATGAGTGAGGTAATGGCAAACCCAAGCAGAGAGAGAGCACTAAGCTACTGCCAACAATTATGGCGCTTGCTCCCAGACACAAATAAACCTGGTAGTCCAGACGATATTTTGAAATAATTTTTTGCAAAAAAAAGTGACAATGAGTGAATTAAAAAATATTCAAATAAAAACACGTTATAAAATTAAGCATTTTATAGAAAAAACTAGTTTTTGTTCGGTTTATACAGGTCTTGATATGGATACCTCAGGCCTTGTAAGTTTGAGTATTTATAAAGCTTCTAAAATAGCCCGAGATGATATAGGTGTTGATGGAAATTTACGTGAACTAGAGTTTTTAAAACTTGCCATTGATGGATTTCCAAAATTATTGAGTTTTGGAGAGTTTACTCATGAGCTGGAAAAATACCGCTATATAGCCACAGAATTTGTAAGTGGAGAGAGTGTTATGGACCGCATGAAGCGTGTTGGCTCTTTAGGTGAGTTTGATGCTATAAGAGTTGGTTTAAAATTATCAGAAATAGCACATAATTTACACTCTCGAGCAAAAGCAGTACTATTAAATGGTTTGTCTTTAGACAATATTATCTTTGATATGAGTGGTGAGTCTGAGACTATCAAATTAAGAAACCTAATTAATGTCCGTTATTTTGATGAACCTTTTAAATACAAATATTTAGACGGTTTAAATTTTGCTCATCTTGCACCAGAGGTTTTTAATGATGTTTTTACTCCAAAAACTGATTTATATAATATTGCTGCCTTAACCTATCAAATGGTTTGTGGTGTATTGCCTTACCATGATCCAGAATCTCAGGATTTAAAAGCGCCAAAGGCATTAAACACTTATTTAGAGTCTAGAAGTCATACGTTACAATTTTCAGAAGTATTTGAGCCACATTTAAAAAAAGTATTACAAAAGGCCCTTAGTCAAGATGCAGATCAAAGATTTGGCACCCTTAATGAATTTTCTAACTATTTAAACAGAGAAAAATTATTAGTTGCCACAACTACAAATACACCAACAAAGACATATGTTAAACGTGGTAATGGATTTAATGATATAGCTGGTATGCAATCTTTAAAAGACCAGCTGAGTTCTGAGGTTTTGGATGTTCTTAAACGCCCAGAACACTTTAAAAAATATGGTGTAACCATACCAAATGGTATGCTTTTATATGGCCCTCCAGGATGTGGGAAATCATTTATTTCAGAGAAGTTTTGTGAGGAAGCCGGCTTTAATTTTTTTATGATTAAACCCTCAGATTTGAGTTCTATTTATGTTAGTGGGGGCGAGGAGAAAATAGGACAATTGTTTTCTCAGGCTGCTGCCAATGCACCAACTGTTATCTGTTTTGATGAGGTAGATGCAATGATGCCAAAACGCTCAGATGATACAAATCAATCTATCTCTGCAAGAGTTAATGAGTTTTTGGCTCAAATTAATAAATGTGCAGACCGTGGTATTTTTGTGATAGCAACAACCAATAAACCTAGTTTAATTGATGATGCCATGCTAAGAACAGGACGTTTAGAGATAAAAATATATGTTTCTCCTCCAGACCACATGGCTCGCGCGCAACTATTTGAGTTGTATTTAAAAAACAGGCATTGTGAAGTTAGTATAGATTATAGCGCTTTATCAGACTTAACCCCAAATATTGTTGCTAGTGATGTTGAGTATATCGTTAACAAAGCTTCTCACAAAGCAGCTATTAAAGATGTAAGAATATCTAATGCAATAGTAACAGATGTTATAAAAAACTTTAGCCCTTCTATAAGCAAAGCAATTATTGATTCTTATGAGAAAGAGCATAAATTATTCTCGTCAATTGAAACAGAACACCGGTCAAAACCTTCAATTGGATTTAAACCTAATTAAAAATAAACGTGTACTATGGAACTACCAAAATTTAAAGAACTTTTACTAAATATTGCCGTATGTGCAATAGCTTGTGATGGTGATATCGACAAGAGAGAAATTGAAGTACTTCAAAAAATAGAGAAGGATTCCCCTTATTTTTCGGCATTAGATCTTTCTGAATCTCTTGAAAAATCATTAGAGGCATGCACAAATGATTTAGATGCATTTAAAAATGATGTATTTGATTCACTTAAGGCAAATACACTAAATATTGTGCAAGAATTAACAGTTTTAGAAATTTCACTAAGGATTATCACTGCCGACGAAATAGAGGAGGATAGCGAAAAGGCTTTTATAAATGAGCTGAGAACACATTTAGAATTAGATGATTTTTTAATAGCACAACGTTTTGGAGAAATCTCTTATTTAAAACCAAAAAACTCTGAATTTAAAAGTACTAATTTAGATGATTTAGATTCTATCATTTCCACATCAAAATAAATTTATATATGAAACATCACTTTGACACATTAGGTCTTCAAGAAGATGCCTCTCAAGAACAAATTCAAGAAGCCTACCAAAGGCTTAGTAAAGAGTTAAACCCAGCAAATAATGACAACCAAGATTTTTTTGTTGAGGAGTATCAAAAACTGCAAGAAGCTTATAAAGCATTAAACCAAAGCTCTATTTTAAAAAATAGTGATTCTTCATCGGGTGCTGTAAAATCAAACAGAGATGCTACACCTGCAGGGGCATCATCTTCAGACCCATCTGGGTCTTTTACGGTTACCATTTCTCCAGAGAAAATAGAAGAGCTTAAAAATAAAAAAATTGATAATAATGATATGGCTCCTAAAGGTCTTAAAACTCTATGTGTTTTAAGCATGATTGGTTCAGGTATTATGGGTTTAGCATTCTTATTTTCCTTAGCAAGCTTTTGGAATATTTTTGTAGCTTTTTCAATGTTTTTTATGTGCCTCTTTTTTGTTCTTAAATTTATAGGTGCTTACAGAATGTATAACTTAAAAAAAAATGGTTATTTGATGTATACTATAACATCCTCTATTTTTATTATCTTGATTTTTCTTTCTTTAATTACAGGGTATCAGCGTGATGTAATTACTGTATCAATACTTCTTATATTCATGAGTGTATTTTTATATTTATTTGTTGGTTATAAAAAACACCTTAAATAAATTAAAAATGAAACACCACTTTAAAACACTAGGCCTGCAAGAAGGCGCTACTCATGAGGAAGTACAAGAAGCCTACGATAGGCTTAGTAAAGAGTTAAACCCTGTAAACAACGATAGTCAAGAGTTTTTTAAAGAGGAGTATAAAAAGGTGCAAGAGGCTTATGAGGCTTTGAGTAACTCTAGACTTTTGGCAGAAGCAAAGGGGTTGAAAACAAGTAAAAACATAACTACAAAACCAATTAACACAGATTCTGAAGGTCCTAAAAAATCTCTTCTAAAATCACCAAAAAAAAATTTCACAAAACAAAACATCACTATTTTATTTTTGTTTTTTTCTATTGTTTTGAATGTATATACATTTATTCAAGTAAAAGGTGATAATAATGCTATTACCATCACAGAGGGTTACATGAATCGAGCCGAAGATTTCATGAATCAAGCTAAAGAACATATGGAACAAACAAGACAATACATGCGTAATACCGAGTATTACAGTGACGATGCAGGAGGGTACATGTCTCAAGCTGAAGAATATATGAATTACGCTGAAGAATATATGAATAATGCATACTACTACATGGTCAATTCTCAGTAACTAAAAAAAATATGTCAAAACACTATACAACACTAGGCCTGCAAGAGGGCGCCTCGCAAGAGAAGATAGAAGCTGCCTACAAGCGTTTGAGTAAGGAGTTAGATCCTGCCAATAACAATAACCAGGAGTTTTTTAAAGAGGAATATAAAAAACTGCAGCAGGCATATAAAGCTTTGAGCGCTTCTTCTATTTTGGCAACAAAAGGTGGTGTCTATCCTACACCCAAGCCAAATAACACAACTTCTACTACTACAAACAAGCCTGCAGGTAAAGACAAAGCATTAAAGCCTGCTGCTAATAAGTTTAAAGCGGCTTTGCGCAAGTATAAAATTGTTATTGCAAGCGCCTTTTTATTTCTTTTTTCAATTATAGCGTACAATGTATTTTTTGTACCAAAAAGCCCTGTATATCTTGCAGATAATGGCGTTACAATAAAGGCATATAAATGGGCCAAAATTGGAGATGAAGGTATTGTTGATGGTGTTTTGTATACCATAGAGGATAAAGGAAGCTTATTAGAGAAGATTGAAAAAGGGTATTTTTTAAATAGGGTGTGTACTTCTTTAATTACAGATATGAGTGAGTTATTAAAAGGAAATACAGCTTTCAACCAAGATATAAGTTCTTGGGATGTTAGTGGGGTTAATGATATGAATAGTATGTTTTCTGGTGCTCAATCATTTAATAAAGACATCAGCAAATGGGATGTAAGCAATGTTACACAAATGAATAGTATGTTTAAAGGTGCAAGATCCTTTAACCAAGATATAGGTGCTTGGGATGTAAGTGGGGTTAATAGTATGTATGGCATGTTTGAAGGTGCTACCTCCTTTAACCAGGATATAGGCGATTGGGATGTTAGTGGTGTGACATCTTTGACCGAAATGTTTAAAGGTGCAAGATCCTTTAACCAAGATATAGGTGCTTGGGATGTAAGTGGGATTAATAGTATGTATAGTATGTTTAAAGGTGCAACCTCTTTTAACCAAGATATAGGTGCTTGGGATGTAAGTGGGGTTACTGGACTTGGAATGTATAATATGTTTGAAGGTGCAAGATCCTTTAACCAAGATATAGGTGCTTGGGATGTAAGTGGGGTTACTGGAATGGTAGAAATGTTTAGTGGTGCAACCTCTTTTAACCAAGATATAGGTGCTTGGGATGTTAGTGGTGTAAAATACAGAAATGGTTTTTCTTTTTCTACCCGAAACTGGACGTTGCCAAAACCAAAGTTTAGATAACCCTTAATAGATTTTAACTAGTTATAAATGAAACAACACTATACAACACTAGGTCTGCAAGAGGGCGCCTCACAAGATGAGATACAAGCCGCCTATAAGCGTTTAAGCAGGGAGTTAGACCCGGCCAATAACGATAACCAGGAGTTTTTTATAGAAGAGTATGCACTACTGCAAGAGGCCTACACGGCAATTACTGGTGAGATACCACAGGCGCAAAATAAAATTGATACCAAGGCATCTGAAGTTCTAGATTTGTTTGAAGAATCAGATACTATTGTTAGTATCTTGAAAAGATTTAAGACATCAGAAAATGCTACAAAAATTGAAATCATAAAATCTTTAGAGGCTTTTAAAACTTCAAACCAGACCTATCAACAGGCCCTGGCACTGCTCTACAAGAAAGAGGATATATATAGCCTGCAAGACACCAAAGAAAAGCAAATACCACCAGATGAAGTAAAAACACCATCTACAAAGCAATCAAACAAGCAAAAGCCTGTAAAAAAACCATCTTCTGGCTTTTCTGAAAAGTCAAAAAAAATAGCTGTAGTTACGCTACTATCTCTTACACTACTCTTTGGGGGATCTTATCTATATTTTCTTACAAAAGTCACTAATTTTGAAAGCCAAATAGCTACGATTGTTGAAGAATCTCAATACCAACAAAACATATCAAAAACGGTTTGGGAAACGAAGTTTTTTGAAAATTATCTAGACATAACAGCCAAACATCTTACAGACAATACAAACAAGGGTTTTCTTTATAAAGAGACAGACAGAAGTTTTATTAAAGATACTGTTGTTCGCTTTTTTATATTTTCAGAATCATTTTCTATAAAGTTGTACAAACCAGAGTTCTTTGAGTGTGTTTATTACAATGCTATAAACGCTGATAATTACTGGAATCATTACATTGTAGATCAACAAACAAACGATACTAAAAATATTCTAGCTAGCCCTTATCTTGATATGTCCAAAAAGATAAAGCAAAAACATAAAATTTCAGACAAAGAATTTGATGAGTTATTAAATTTGGTGGGAGGATTACAGGTGTTTCAGACAGAAAAACCCTCTAAAACAGATTTTAAGTGCGCTAAATGTATTCAGAACTACACCAATACCTATGAAACTAATACTCTTGCAATTAATGATTTTTACGAGTTTGTTAGTCAATACTTAGTGGCAAAAAAGAGGATAGAGAAATCTAATAGAGCTGTACTAGCGCAATACAATATAGCCTACAAAAAACAAACCTCTGGAATGAGTAAAAGTTTGCGCTCAAAATTAAATGTAAAGATTAAAGAAGAGCCAGCCCTTATTGAGAAAGAAGTTTCTCAGGTGTTTTCTGGATTTAAAGAGGGGCTAGGAGAGCTATTTTATTCATTTAAGCAGTATGATACAGATTTTAGTACTTTAAAAGACTATGTATCTAATATTTACACCACTTTTTATAAGACAAATACACTTTATACCGGTGCAACTCCCTACAGGTATTGTTATGGTAAAAACCCTTATTGCTATCCTCCAGATGGATATAATGAGTGTTCTTTTATAGACATTAAAGCCTCCTCCAGCTCTGATGTTGTGGTACTTATTAAAAAGAATAATAATGTGTACGCTCATGCCTACATAAAAGCCGGTGGGTATTATAAGTTTAAACTTGGTAATGGAAGTTTCCAGGCTTTCTTCTATTACGGCAATGGGTGGAACCCCAAAAAATTCATTAAAAATGCCAATTGCGGCTCTATAACTGGTGGTTTTGTAAGTGATGAAACATTAGATAAATCTGATGTTATTCGTTTATATAATAGCTCCATGACATATACTTTATACACTGTTGAAAACGGAAATTTTAAACCAAAAGCAAGTTCTAAAAATGAAGCATTTTAAATCTCTTTTAATTTTTATTTTTTGCACCTCTTTTTTATGGGGTCAAGACTGTATCTCTGGAGATTGTATGAATGGTTTTGGAGAAAAAAAATGGAAGTCATCTAGTTACACAGGTGAATTTAAAGAGGGACGTATGCACGGGGTGGGTACCTTTACCTGGGTTGATGGTGGCAATTATAGTGGAGATTTTAGAGAAGATTTTTTTGACGGAGAAGGTGTAAGGAATTACAAAAGTGGTGCACGTTACAAGGGCACATTTAAGTATGATAGTCCTCATGGTACTGGACTTATGACCTACAAGGATGGTAGCTCTTATGATGGCCAATGGCAATTTGGATATAAGCATGGCTTAGGTTTTTATAACCTTTTAAATAAGAACACTTATAAAGGAGAATATAAATTTGGAAATAAAGAGGGCAGTGGTGTCTTAACCTGGGAAAAAGGTGATGTATATCAAGGAAGTTTTAAAAACGGTAACAGGGATGGTTATGGCGTGTATACATGGCCATCTGGAACTTCTCATGCAGGCTTTTGGAAATTAAACACCATGCACGGGCCTGGCAGTACAGAGAAGGAAATGCGTGTGATTAGAAAAGGAATTTGGTATAAGGGAGATCATCAAGCAAGTGAAACGGGTTGTTTGGAGGATAATAACACATGTCTTCCAAATAAAATTTGTTGTAAGATTACCAATGAAAATAATGAGTTATATTTTACAAAAACCAACTCATACACCGTAGCTTTAGACCAGATTCCTTCTTTTTTAAATGTTTATAAGGAAGCAAAAAAACGATATTATTACGATGAAAACTGGAAGATAACGACTAAAGAAAAATCAAAATACTACCGTGAGTATGGTCCTTTAGACACTATAACTAATACCTACCCAATGAAGGCTTATTATAGCGTAAATAATCAATTACAATGGACAGGAAATATTAGAAACAACAGGCCAAGTGCCTCTAATTGTAGTTTGGCCATTTGTGAAGGGGCTACTTCGTGGTTTAACCAAGATGGATCTCTTAGCTCAGAGAGTTTTTATTTGGAAGGAAGAGAGCATGGCAAATCAACAATATATCTTAAAAGTGGCAAGAGTTTTGAGATGAATTACGATAGGGGCAAATACATACCAAAAGATTAAATGAAACAACACTATACAACACTAGGTCTGCAAGAGGGCGCCTCGCAAGAGGAGATAGAAGGTGCCTATAAGCGTTTAAGCAAGGATTTAGATCCTGCCAATAACGATAACCAGGAGTTTTTTATAGAAGAATATAAAAAACTACAAGCAGCCTACAAGGCTTTAAGCGCTTTTTCTATTTTGGCAACAAAACAAGGGGCAAAGCAGATTGTTGAAAAACCAAATAGTTCTTCGAAAAAGAAAAATGATTATGTAAAACCAATAAAAGAAAAAATAAACACACCCAAGAAAAAAAATGTAAGACGTGATATATTATTATTTTTTATAGCTACTGGTATTTGGGGATTATTACTACAAAATATAGGTTTTTTTGATTACATCCAAAAGGAATACCAACGAGATTACATAACTAATAATATGACTATTTTGCAGCTAAGGGCTCAAGAATTAAATGAGCTTAATAGGGTAGAGTTGCTAGAAATGATGTATGAAAACGGGATTGGGAAAACTAAATTAAATATATTCAAAAACGAGAAAGAAGAAATCTTGATTTCTTCGATAATAAGAAAACATCAACAAGCATATCAAACTCTAGGCCTCCAGGAAAACGCCTCTCAAAAAGAGATTCAAGAGGCCTATGATAGACTTACTAACGAAGCAACAGATGATTTGGGAAGAAGAAAAATAAAATCCGCTTACAATTCTTTGTCATTACTAACAATGCCCCTCGAAGAATGGCAGAATCGTATTCGAGATTACCATTTCTTTAGAATTTTCTAGTTTTTGAGGGGCTCCAAAACAAAAATTAAAAATCTAAATGAAACAAAACTATAAAACATTAGGTCTGCAAGAGGGCGCCTCGCAAGAGGAGATAGAAGGTGCCTATAAGCGTTTGAGCAAGGAGCTAGACCCTGCCAATAACGATAACCAAGAGTTTTTTATAGAAGAATATAAAAAACTGCAGCAGGCATATAAAGCATTGAACGCTTCTTCTATTTTGGCCACAAAACAAGGGGCTAAAAATGTGTATTCTAAGCCTAAAGAAGAAAAATCACAAAAAGACGAGCCAGCAAATACCAAGCCCCCAAAAAGCCATACTAATAAAACCAAAGTTATTGGTTTTGTCCTTGCAGTTTTGGCAGGTATAATACTTACAACAGTATACTTCACCCCAAAAAATTTCAAAGAGAATCAAATTGTTTTTGTAGAGGATATTGCATATGAAAAGCATACGATGGTTCTGTTTAATGGTAAAATTAAAGATAGTTTCTATGAAGGTAAATTTAAAGATGGTCTAAAGGAAGGCACTCATTATAGTTATAGGTTTGATAAGATGCTTGCAGTGGAAATTTACACGAATGGTGTTTTAGATGGGAAGTATGGTTTGTATTATCAAGAAAAATTAAGATTACCCATCAACAAAACTTCAAGAAAAACACCATGGTTTGAAGCATCTTATTTAAATGGATTTTTTGATGGCCGTTTGAGGTATTGGACTCGATCTGGGCAAATAACACTTGATGCATTTTATATAAATGGAAAGGAAGATGGTCTTTGGCGCAGATGGTATGAAAACGGTCAGCTAGACGCATATGGAAAATATAAAAATGGTATTAAAGTTGGCGTTTGGCGTTATTGGGAAGAAAACGGAGCAGAAAAGCAAAGTGAAGATTTTAACTAGTTATAAATGAAACAACACTATACAACACTAGGCCTGCAAGAGGGCGCCTCCCAAGAGGAGATAGAGGCCGCTTATAAGCGTTTAAGCAAGGATTTAGATCCTGCCAATAACGATAATCAGGAGTTTTTTATAGAAGAATATAAAAAACTGCAGCAGGCCTACAAAGCTTTGAGCGCTTCTTCTATTTTGGCAACAAAACAAGGGGCTAAAAATGTGTATTCTAAGCCCAAAGAAGAAAATTCACTAAAAGACGAGTCAGCAAAAACTAAGCCCCCAAAAAGCCATACTAATAAAACCAAAGTTATTGGTTTTGTCCTTGCAGTTTTGGCAGGTATAATACTTACAACAGTATACTTCACCCCAAAAAATTTCAAAGAGAATCAAATTGTTTTTGTAGAGGATATTGCATATGAAAAGCATACGATGGTTCTGTTTAATGGTAAAATTAAAGATAGTTTCTATGAAGGTAAATTTAAAGATGGTCTAAAGGAAGGCACTCATTATAGTTTTTTGTTTGATAAGATACTTGTAGTGGAAAGTTACACGAATGGTGTTAAAGATGGGAAGTTTGGTTGGTATCGGCAAGAAAAAAAAGGATTGCCCATCAACAAAACTTCAAGAAAAAAACTATGGGCTGAAGGAACTTATTTAAATGGAGAGTATGAAGGCCGTCACAGGACTTGGTGGGGTGACAATGGGCAAATATCATTTGATGCATTTTATAGAAATGGAAAGGTAGATGGTCTTTGGCGCAGCTGGCATGATAACGGACAGCTAGACAAATATGGAAAATATAAAAATGGTGTTAAAGTTGGCATTTGGCGTTATTGGGAAGAAAACGGAGCAGAAAAGCAAAGTGAAGATTTTAACTAGTTATAAATGAAACAACACTATACAACACTAGGTCTGCAAGAGGGCGCCTCGCAAGAGGAGATAGAAGGTGCCTACAAGCGTTTGAGCAAGGAGTTAAATCCTGCCAATAACGATAACCAGGAGTTTTTTAAAGAGGAATATAAAAAACTGCAGCAGGCATATAAAGCTTTGAGCGCTTCTTCTATTTTGGCAACAAAAGGTGGTGCTAAAAAAACACCTCAAAAAGAGACAACAAGTAAAGAAACTACTCTAGATAAAAATACTTCAAAATCAAAAGCTAAAAAATTATTTTCTGTATATAAAAAACCGCTGTTAATATCTGTTTTATTAGTTGTGCTTTTAAAATTATTTTTCAGTGATAAATTACAAAATATTTCAATTAATTATTTTAAAATAAATTTCAATGAAGTATTAATTATTTCCTCGCTTTTTATTTTTTACACTCTTTTCTCTATATACACTTTTAGAAAAAAAGTTTCTAAAAGTAAGCTAATAGCAAGAGAAATTTTATTCATTTTTTTTAATATAATTGTTGGTTTTTCATTTTATATATCTTTCCAATATTTATCAAATAAAAATTTAGAGCACAACAATAATAAAGAAACCTTTTTGAATGAAATTAGTATGCAAAATGGTGATGTGCTTAATAATAAACAAGTTAGTAGCGCAAAAGAACTTGGATACATTGTAGAAACTAATAAAGCTTATTTTTCAAAATGGTATGAAATACTTCAGTATAAATCTCTAACTAGTATAAATGGTATTTATAAATTCAAAAAAAATAAAATAGATACTATTAAAAAAGAACAACCTGAAATCTATAATAGCTTTATAGATTTCTTTGGGAAGTTAAATGATATTTCTTCCGCTTACCTATTAGATAAAAATATGGATGATGAGCTTGGTTTTGGCTTAATTAAATTAAATTCTGAAAAGCAATATTTTTATATCAAACCTAAGAGGTACGACACAATTGTACTTGCTACTAAATCAAAAAACCCTATTATCAAAGCTGTAACTTTTGATTTAACTTTAGGTAAATATAGATTTGGTTGGGATGGGAAGCTTAATGATTTAAAAGATGTCCCCGGTACTTTGGCCAACCTACGTAATTGGGTTGTAACTCTAGATTACACCAAAACTAAAAAAGAATATTTATTAGATTTACCAATTGTTTTCAAACCTGAAGAATTGTCTTTTGTTAAAAGCCATTTTGCACTTATTAGTGAATATGGGTTTTCAAATTTATATACAGAAAGAGTAAAAAGTACTCTTTTAACTGGCCATGACGACGACACATTTTACAATAAGAAAACACTTTTTTATAAGTATTCTTTTTTTAGACATCTTGACACCTATTCTCTTATTGTGTTTGAAGCTATTTTTAAAAATTCTTTAGCATACAATCTGTTTTGGGGTATATTTTTATTGATTTTTATTTTAGCTTATATCTATAGAATTTTATTAATTGGCTTTATTTGGTCAATTACTAAATTCACTAATTGATATCACCTATATTTAATTTTTGTGTCATGTCTTTTTTTTATTTGAATTATGAAACAACACTATACAACATTAGGCCTGCAAGAGGGCGCCTCACAAGATGAGATAGAAGGTGCCTACAAGCGTTTGTGTAAGGAGTTAGATCCTGCCAATAACGATAACCAGGAGTTTTTTAAAGAGGAATATAAAAAACTACAGCAGGCATATAAAGCATTGAGCGCTTCTTCTATTTTGGCAACAAAAGGTGGGGCAAAGCAGATTGTTAAAAAACCAAATAGTTCTTCAAAAAAGAAAAATGATTCTGTAAAACCAATAGAAGATAAATTAAACACACCCAAGAAAAAAAATGTAAGACGCGATATATTATTATTATTTATAGCTATTGGTGTTTCGTTATTATTACTACAGAATTTTGGTTTTTTTGATTACATCCAAAAGGAATACCAACGAGATTACATAACTAAGAATATGACTATTTTGCAGCGAAGGGCTCAAGATTTAAAAGAACTTACTAAATTAGAGCAGCTACAATTAATGTGGCATAGAGGTGCGTTTAATTGGGAAGTAGAAGGTACTGTTTACAGAAAAGAAAGTCGAATATCTTGGATAATGGAAAAATATCAACAAGCCTATAAAACTCTTGGTCTTCAAGAAGATGCCACTCTAGAACAAATTAAAGAAGCCTATGATAGGCTTGATAAGAAATTAAATCCTTATTATGGTCGTGATAGTGTGGTAAAAGATAGTAAAACCAACCCTAGAAAAAATATAGATTCAAAATTTTATAAAGTTTCAAAAGCTTACTCATTTTTGAAACATCTTGCAAAACCCCTTAAAGAATGGCAAGATAGTATACAACACCAATCTACGCCTCGTTTTATTTATGATATTTTGGACAAAGAATATTACAACTCAAACTAAAAATTAAATGAAACAACACTATACAACACTAGGTCTGCAAGAGGGCGCCTCACAAGAGGAGATAGAGGTTGCCTATAAGCGTTTGAGTAAGGAGTTAGATCCGGCCAATAACGATAACCAGGAGTTTTTTAAAGAGGAGTATAAAAAACTGCAGCAGGCATATAAAGCTTTGAGCGCTTCTTCTATTTTGGCAACAAAACAAGGGGCTAAAAAATCTGCAATAGCCCCTCAAAAAACAACAAAAGATAAAACAACAGCTATGACTTCAAAAAAAAAGAAGATAACTAAGAAAACAAAGCTACTACTTGGGGTTCTTACTGGTATTCTTGCCATTGGTTTGGGTATATATATGTTTTCTGGAAATCAACCAAAATTTAGCAAGCTAGATGGTCTTGTATATGAATCTCAAAGAACAAGATGGATGAATACTGATATTTCAAACAATATTATTTATGTAAAAGACAACATGAAGCCTTTTTCTGGAACACTCTCAAAAATTAGAGATAATTATGAGGGTAGGTTTTTAAACGGTAAAAAAAATGGCTTTCATAAAGAGTACACGGATATTAATGGCGCTCTAGTTCGTGAGGGTAGGTTTGAAAATGGTACTCCTGTTGGTGTGCATAAAAATTGGTATTATAACGGGCAGCTTAGAATGGAGGTTACCTTCTCTAAGGGAAAAAGAGAAGGTTTAAGTAAAAAATGGAGCCAAGAAGGAGATTTACTCTCGTTAGATTTTGATCAAAATAAGATTCTAGATTATATAACCAGCTATTTAAACTCATCAAAAACATTAAATATTGTTGAGGGGAGTTATAATGAAAAAAATAATCTAGGCTATAAATTTTCAGTAATTAAAATATTTGATAGGTATTATGCCATTATGACCAATAATTTCAGAAATGGAACTCAGGATTCCGCTCCAAAAAATAAAACCTTTTATATTGGAGATGTTAAGGCTATTTTTTCTAGCACACAAGAAACAAATAAGTATGCCGGGCGTTACTTTATGGCTAGCAAAACTCAGGTGCCTGTTACCGTGAGTTATAATATTATTGGTAATTATATAGATTTTAATATCGATACACCTGGTAGCCCTTTTACTTATTATAAAAAATAAATTGTGAAAAACATTTCTAATTTAGACATTAAACGTCACCGCCTTGGCCTTGCCAAAGAGCTTTCTACACTTGCTATTGTTGGGGTGTATAAAAAGGCATCAATGAGCACCAAATTAGAATCTATTGCTCTTATTGAGGTTTTAAAACATACAGAGAAAAATTATAATGAGGCGCTAGTGCTTATTTTTAAATTAGAGAAAGTTGCAGATGCAACTGGGCTTATCTCAAAGCTGTCCAAACAAAAATTAGACGCAAAGGTACTCTCTGATGTAGAACGGTTGGCTATGGCTCCCAAAACACCAAAAAAACAGCCAGTTTCTAAGCCAACAGCTGCTAACAAACCACAAAATTATTATCAAAGAAACAAGACTACCGTTATAGTTTTGTCTGCATTTTTTGGTCTTTTTGTGATGATAAGAGTTTTTAGCCCATCAACCCCACCGCCTGAGCCCGTTGTTAAACCCGTAAAAAAAGAAATATTTATTGAGCTCACCCCACTGAGGGGCCAAAAGTATATCTACACAAGAATTGACGGAATTTCTACCACATTTTTGTTGGATACCGGCGCCTCTACTTCAACTGTTTCAAAATCATATTTAAACCAGCATATTCGTTCTGGATTTATAAATAGAGGCACTCACTTTAAACGCTCCGGCTATTATCAAATAGCTAACGGCGATAGTATTTTAGCTGAGGTTTGGCAAATACCTTCAATGACCATTGGCCCAAAAACTATTTACAACATTGAGATAGCTGTAATACCTGGTATAGATCAAGGCGGTTTTCTTTTAGGTATGTCTACAATTAATAAACTTGGAAGGCCTAAAATTGATTTGGCTAACAATAAAATTATTATTGAAAATTAAATGTATCAATCTTGCTTTTGGTGGAATTATATTGTTTACCACTAAAATAAATTTATAACTATGAGAAATTATCATAAAATAGTACTGCTTGTGCTTTTCTCTTTGTGTTTTAAAATTGGTGTTTCCCAAACCCAATACACAACACAAGATTTTCAAAACTGGAAGTTAAGAGATTATTCAGAATCAATATCAGTTAATTCAATAAATGCAGATGGTATTAGAAACTTTAAGAATAAATTAAAACCTTCTTTTGGTGTTTTGTATGATAAATTAAATTGTTGTGACCCTACTATTTTTTTATCTCACTCACCATATTTTGGAGAAGAAGGGAACCCATATGTTTTTATTTTTATAAGTTTAGATGATTCTTCTAATTATATATTTGGTGGAGAAATACTTAAGGAAAGTGGTATACCTTCCATAGATATTTTTATTGTTAAAGACAGTGAAATAAATTTAGAAGTCTTGTTAGAAAAATTATTGGATGCTAATTATGTAAAAATTAGAATATCTACAAGACAAGATGGAGATTTTGAATATGGATATAACATGTCAGGTTTTGAAGAGTCTTACTCATTATTATCCTCAAGAATAAAAATGTAGTATCACCTTTAAATTAAATAAAATGGCAAAATCAGATATATTAAAAAATAATAGTGGAGGTAAATCAGCAAATAATAAAGGTGCAGATTCAACATATGCTAGTGCCACGAAAACTGGAAACTCTGTTGCTTTTCAACCAAATGCACCAAAGAAACCGATAAAAAGAAATCGGTTACTTTTTATCGGTTTGTTGATATTATTAATAGCTGCAGTTGCTTTTGGCTATACGTTTTTTAAACCTGAGATACAAAACTCATTAACCATAGAAAACATCAAAGGAGATGTAAAAACATTATCTGAGTATTCTTTTACTGCCCTAGATAAAATAGATGGAATTAAAAAGGGGCAATTAAAAAGAAATGATGGAGGGGCAGATTATCAAAAAACATATAATTTAAGTGGAAATTTAATCGAATATCTTAATTTAAAAAATCAAACAACTATTAAAAGCATCTATGATGATAAACAAAATATTGTAGAGGAAATATCTACAGATATTGATAGCGTATTTCTCTTTACAAACAAGTACAAATACGATTCAGACAACAATATAATTGAAAAAACACAATATGATTCTGTAGGGATTTTTAACTCCAAATACACCTATAGATATGATTCAAATAAAAATATAATTGAGAGGAACTTCTACAATTCCAAAAAAAATTTAGAGGGTAGGTTATCTTACAAATATGACACAAACAACAAACTACTCGAGAAAAGTAAATTTGATTCTGTAGGAAATTTAAAATTTAAGTTTACATACATACATGATTTAAACGGAAATGTAATAGAGAAAAACGTATTTGATTCATCAGAAAAATTGAAAAGCAAATTTACTTATGAATATAAATTAGATAACAATAATAATTGGGTTCAATGTGTTGAGTTTGAAAATTCTCTACCCATCTATATTTTGGTGCGGAAAATCGAATACCACCTGGATAATCAAAAAATTAGCAACAAAGAAGAGTTTCCTCTAGACTATTTTTACAAAGGGTATCATTCCAAAAATAGCGATACCGCCCGTTTTTATTTTGATAAAGCTATCTTAATTGACAACAGTTTTGCCTCTGCTTATTATGAAAGAGAAAAGCGATGGTGGAATGAAGGTAAAGGATTTACAAAAGCTATAGAAATAGACCCTAATTACATTGAGGCATATAGAGCTAGATCAAAATTAAGTATTTCAAAAGAAGCCCATGAAGATTACAGTAAAATAATTGAGATAAATCCTAGGGATGTAGATGCATATTTATCTAGAAGTGAGTTATGGTACGCTTTATTTGATTTTGACAGACAAAGAGCTGAACCTTATTTTCTAGATGATGTCAATAAAGCTTTAGAGCTAGACCCTAATTCTGCAAGGGCTCATTATCTTATAGGCGGTTATAAATGGACTAAAGAGGATTACCTTGGTGCAATAACCTCATTTAACAGGGCTTTGAAAATTGACCCCAATTTTTATGACGCACTTTACGATAGGGCAACCTGTAAAAAAGATTTTAAAGATTTTGAAGGTGCAACTGGAGACTATTTTAGGCTAATTCAATCTTACTCAAAAAGCTCGATGGTACCTTTTTGGGAATTCGAGATTGCTTTAATTTCAGCATTAGGTATTTTTGATTATGAAGGTGCAATGTATTTTGTAAACAGTGCAATTGAGACACATAAAAAAAATAATTCTTCTGGAACTGCCGATTGGGAGCGTAATTTTCAAAGAGCATATTTTCTTAGAGCATATTTAAAACAAAAATCAGGAAATTATAAAGGTGCTTGCCTAGATATGAGAAAAGCTGGGAACTATACCTGGTCTAAAATTGACTGGCCCTCTTATATATCTAAATTTACTCCTTGTCAATAATAAAATCAAATTATAAAAACTTAAGTAGTTATGTGTTACACAACTTTAAAATTATTTCCTAAAATAAAAATTATTTTAAGGAATAATGCCTTGGAGCCCATAGGAGTTAAGTCACACTATTTTGGGGAAGATTTGCAGTTATTCCAACCCAACTCACTTTTTATAAACAAAAATAAATAGTATATTTGTAAAGCATCAGGAACGTAATTATACGTACCAACCGACTCTCTCGTAGCACGGTGGTTTAGAATGCGGGATCTCTCCAAAATAACGAGCATACCACATATCTTCTTGTTGCAATTTAAGTTTAATTTAAATTGTAAAACAATGAAAAAAACAAAGGACATTCAAGTCAAATTCTTCAAGGAAGAATCAATTTTCAATTTTTTTGATACCCAGAGCCTCACGCTGTATCGCCAAATGATGGCAGATAGGTATTCTGGTCTTAATCAGGAGGAAGAATGAGCGTCTCTATAAGCGGTGAACTCGTCTTTAAAGTGACTTTCGATCAGCACGGGTTCCCAGCTAGTATGTATACAAGAGCTGCTATTATACACACATGTGCAGGACAGATATACGCCAGGTCTCCATTTGGTGATAATGGCAAGCCCTCTAAGCTTGATAATTTTAACATTGAGCTTGTCTCAGAAAAAACCTTCTAGCATGAGAGACATACATCAAATTACTAGTACAGAACTATTGGTACTAAAACAGCAGTATGACAAAGATTTTTTGAGATATTGGAGAAAAACTGATGGGTCTTCTAAATTCAAACCAATTTCAATGGATGCATTTAAATCGAGATTTTTTAAGCTTCCTCAAGAGGGTATAAGTAACGTCCAAAATAAAAAATCAGAAATTTGGTATTGCGATACCTGTGGAGCGTCATGCCCACAAACTAAGGTAATAGCAGGCTTTGGCTTTTGTAACAATTGTATTAAATAGGAAATCAATAAATAAAAAAACAATGGAATATATTTTAATAAACAGAGAAGGAGACGCAAAAATTATTGCAGACTACAAAACAAGTTTTGAAACCTACACACTAAAAGAGCTAGTAAAAGCCTATAACAAAGAGGCCAAGTGTGGTATTGTTGGAGTACACAGGCAGGCGCTCTATCTATCTGCCCTTAGGCAGGAGTTTAAAGAACGTTTAAAAGAAAGCCCTGTATATTTACTAGAACATGTTTTGGGCCTTGTAGGGCCTATTAAAATCGTTAATGGGAATATTGTGATAAAGGAGAGTTTTTACGAGTAGCCTCGTTACCCTCTTAAAAGTTTTTAGGATGGTGTTTCGTCTGTGTCAGAGATGTCAATATCTATTGCCCCAGTATCATCATAGCAATCATACAAAGTGCCATCCTCACTTTTAACCCAATGTTCATGTCGCGCCTCATTACCATCGGCATCATTAATATTCAAAAAGTTTAATATTTTGCCCAACAAAAACTTTAAAGTATCCCCGATAATTACCAAAATTGACATTTTCTCCTAATGGAGAATCTAAATCAATTTTCTTATCTTTTCTAACCACTTTTAGCTTACAAAACCCCATTTGTGTGCTATAAATTATTGAATTTATAAGATGTGCACCTATAGGGACTGATTTGATTTCACCTTCTGCAAGCATTATTTTGTATGCCTTATATTGTTTGAAGATAGCAGAACCTTTAATTTCATTTATATCCTCTGAATTATTTTCTCTTAAAAGTAATTCAGCTCCAAATATTTCAAACATATTTAAAAGCAAGAGGCTTTTGTAATAAGAAAATTTAGAATTCCATTTTATGAGATTTAAAATACGATAAGTAAGAGCAAGAAACTTAACTTTTTGGTTTAAAGGTAAAATCAGTTCTTTGTTTTTAATAGCTAACAACATAATTGACACAGCATCATTAAGAAAAATAAATGTCAAATTATCATCTTTATACGATTTTAAGTATTTATCACTAATAAAACGATGATTGTGAGTTATGGGTTCTGAAGGTATTCCAGTTAATTTAAACTCTTCTTGGTTTTCTATAAATTGTTGAAGTTTATAAAGTTTAGAATAATCTATATAATAACTCACTTCATTTGGAGCAGATTCAATTTGTGATTCTAAACGTTTGAGGTTAAAATCATTTTCTAATTTATTGAGGGCTTCTAATTTCTTATAACTTATTTTAATTGTACTTATGTCTTCTGTATACGTTTCGACCCAAAAATGTAATAGAATATGATACCCTATAAAAAGAGCATTCAAAGAACGAATATCTTGAGAAATGCCAATTTGATTTCTTTTTAGAATCAATGAATAAACGGATTTGATTGTCTTTTCAATTTTACGAGTAATACGCTGACCTTCTTTTGTACTAGTATCTTTTTGAGTATGTTGTAAAGTAGTGTTTTCATCCATACCATCATCGCCAGCTTCAAGTGCCTTTTCTTCGCTATTACTAGAAATTTCTTCTTGATTTTCTCTTATTTTTAGTACATCAAGAAACTCTTCAACTAAAGATGTAATGTTTTCACTAGTAACCAGTTCATCAATAGGAAGACTCGCGTTTTTATTGTATTCGTTTTCTGAAATTATTTTGCCTTTATCTTCTTTAATATCCTTACTTGCTTGAACGGGATATTGAGAAGTAGCACTATCTTTAAAAACTCTTTCTTGGTCTAAAAAATCTAGAACTAACTCATAGTTTAAGGAATTAAAGATATCTAGATGTTCAAAACTTTGTAGGCGAGCTAGGCGTTCATCAGGATTAGATTTTTTAAGTGCATTCGTATGCTGTACTAACCCAAAGGTTGAAATTCTTTCAAGTGTTTTTAAATCAAATAAGGCGACTTTAAATACATCTTCGGTTTTTGTTAATTCATTTTGAATTATAGTAGAATTCAATGATAATTCAAAGCTATCAAGCAATTCATTGGAATTATTGAAAGTTCTTAAGAAGTAAGGTTTTAAAAGACTCTTGTTTAATATAAGTTTTAAGGTTTGATCATTAATTTCTGTATGTTTTATTTTTATCAAAAGTTTTGAGGGTTTTATATCTTGACTCTCAATATTTTGTTCTTTTTGTATATTCAAGGTTCCCTTTTTTGGGATATTAACGCCTAATTCTTTAAGAAAATCTCTAGGTTTTTCTGATTTCATGGTAATGACCACTTCATCATTTTTAAAGGCTCTATTGCTTATTCCGTAAGCTTCTAAAGTTGCATTGGCACTACCTAGAATAAAAACAGTCTTATTCTCATATTCTAGTTGGATCATTTTTGCATGCAGGCGCTGAATACTTTTTGAATTACCGTCTTTAATTACATCACCCCAGTTTGAAAATTGACTTTTATTTGATTTGAAATCTACAGGAAGAATGCCATTTGCAATGTCAACTATACAGTGTATTTCTAAAGGTGCTAAATCATCAATTAATCTCTGTAAAAATGCCCCAGAACGATTGTAATATGGTGCAATAATTTTAATGCTTGTGGGGTTTTTAGATAGTTTACTTATAACATCTTTGTATAGAGAATTATCTTTTTGAGTATATGATAGTTTGTAAACGATTCCCTTTATGGTTTCCGTTGCGTTTTGAATATTCTCTAGTTTATTTATCCATTGAGAATGCTGATTTATCCAACCAATTTTAGTCTTGTTGTTATCAGTACAATGTAATGACAACTTTTGAATATACTTCCAAGCAGATTTAAAAATAGGCTGGGTGTCTGTTCTCTCTTTACTAGTGTAAAATGATGACCAGATTTCATCGTTATACAAAAGACCACTTGAAGTAATATTACCGCTACCAACAGAAAGATACCCTTTGTCTTTTCCTGCTAAAAAAAGTATTTTAGGATGAAAAGCTCCTGAAATATGAACAGGAGTAATGCTATAATTTGCTTTGAACTTTATAGAACTATTGCTTAAGTGAGAAGATAAGTATTTCTCTAACATTGCAGCATCAACAAATAGATTGATATTTGTTATCCCTGCACTTCTTAATCTTGGTAAGATAAGCTGTTCAAAGAAAGCCAAATCAATACTATAACTTGTAATAACACAACTGTGATATTTATTATTTCCTTTACCAATTAACTCTAAAATATTAGAACGTTCTATTTTCATTGTTCTAGGTTATTTAGATGTTCCAGTCCTTTAGAAGTCAAAGCTGTAGTTTCAGAATCTATAATATTCAAATCACGCATGAAATCGAATAGGGTGTGAATTCTTGGTGATGAATAATCATAATGAAAATCATCCACAAATCTTATCATACCATCGTCTCGATAAAATTTAGCGCTATTTTTTGTAGCATTTAGCTTTCTCAAAGCAACAAAATGATGCCTATTGACTATGTAACTGATAATAAAAAATTCAATAAACTGGGTTGTAGTAAAATCATTTTTTAAATCAAAATCGTTATATGCATTGAGAAAGCTACTTGCAGTATGGATTTTGAAATTGTTAGAAATCGTTAGCAGTTCGCTTACACTAGTCTTGTTTTCAATAAATAATTTTTGAATAGCACAAAGAGTCAAGAATATTTTGATATATGGATCAGTTTCTTTTTTTGAGAGAATAACTAACTCCTCAACTGAATCTTTCATAAAAGAACTTCTAAGATACGAATGCTCTTTTTTATTATCCTCTTTTGCGTCAATTAGCGTTGAAACTTTTGAAACTATATGATCAATTAATTCGATTTCATCTATCCAGTTATTGCTTGATTTTTCATCTAATATTTTAAGAAAAGCATCAAGACAACCGGTGCAAGAAACACTCCAAAACTGTTCTAAAATAAAAAAGTACCATAATTTTTCAGTGGTAGAATAATTAGTTTGCCATCCATTGCCATAAATAGAAAAAGGAACATTTAACTGATTGTATTTTTCCTCCTCTTCACATTGAGTAATGTTAGATAGTAATAGTTTGATTGTTTCTTTCCTAAAATAGGATTCTTGGCTCTCTTTAGGTCTATCCACTCCAGAGAATAGCTTCCATAATAATTCTTGTTCTTTACTTTTATCTGGTATATCAAGCATATTATAATCAATACTCAATAACTCAAGTTCTCTTTTAGTAATGTAATTGTTCTGGATGGCATTAGTAAAAATTTGAATATTTGATAACGTGTTTTGACTAAAGGCATCTGCCAATTGTTTCCCTGATACTTTTGTTTGGTGATCAAAATCTGTACGTATGTATAATCCTTCATTATCACCTTGGTCTCCAAGAATACCCATTTGTTTTATGGAACTTATATAATACTGACCAAGCACACCACGAGGGTTTTTCCAATATGAGCCTTCACTATTTGCGCCTTCTTGAGTTCCTGATTTAAGATTAATAGTTTCATCGCTACTTTCAAAAACAGCTAGTGCTTTTGTAATACCAGGAACACCTCCTAAATTTTTATAAGCTGCAATAAGTGCCAGCAAAAATTCAGCACGCCTTAAATAATTGTTTTGCTTACTCCTCGATGTGTTTCTTATTGTTGTTGCGTACCAATCGAAAAACCAGCAATAAAAAGAATAGTATCGTATACGACCAGTAACGTTATTAAGGCCCGGTAATAACAAATCAAAAATACGTTCACTCGTTAAGTTTAAGCCTAATTGGTCTAGACCAGAAATTGGATAATGTGGCTTTCCTAGAAAAGGTGCTTTTACTTGATTGGCTTCGAATTGACGTATACTCATTAATTTATTTTTTTAATTTAATAATGGTGTAGGCCACCTATCCTAATCTTTTCCATTTATCGTCTTTGAAATAATTTTAATTCAAGTTTTGCAGGTGTTGCAATTTTTAAAGCGCGTGCATGATTAATTACTTTACTGTAATGTGTTTCATCCTTAAACTGTGTCCAAGGTAGTAGCTCTAATTTAGGCAATCCTTTTAGCTTTGCTTGCTCATTTAGTTTTTGCTGTATAATTCTATCAACAGGAAAGTGAGGAGGCTCTTTAATGTTACCCAGGCACCACTGGTATTTAAGATATAAGTTGAGCATTTTTTGAGCAATACCAAAATTGATTTTTCCGCCATTAAATATTTCTGAGAATTGTTTACTGCTATCGCTTACCGCTTTAATGTTATCTATATGTTGCCCGTCAGTTACTGTCGCTGTTTTGTATTGCGCCAACATGTTTTCTACAACAACTGTTGTATTGTTCTTAAAAAGTACTTTAGTGTCATTTGAAGCATTATCAACATAAGCATAAGCCCTTTGAAAAGAAGCTCCAAAGGTGAGCATCCAAATTTCTTTATTTATAAAATCTTCTTTCATAGACTATTTAATATCCCCAATCATTATGCACAATAGGTAGGTTGTTTAATTCATTGCGGTGAAGTCTCCATTTTGGCATGAATTCATTCATTAAAGCGATAAATCTATCATTATGGTTTCTTTCAAGAAGATGCACCAATTCATGAACTAAAATATACTCCAAACAAATAGGTGGTTTTTTAGATAATTCCAAGTTTAACCAAATTCTTTTGGCGTCTACATTACAAGCACCCCATTTTGTTTTCATTTGTTTTACACCCCAATCGTCTGTTTTAACCCCTATAATCTTCTCCCATTTCTCAATTAATGGTGGAATTTGAATTTTTAGTTGTTTACGATACCATTCCCTCATAATTCTAGACTTATCTTCAACAGTAGCCGTTTTAGAAACTTTAAAGCTTATCTTTTTAGTTCCGTTAACATTGACTTTACTATTACCTTCGTGCTCTTTAACTTCTAAAATGTATCTTTTTCCTTGGAAGTAATGACTTTCTCCAGACACATAATCACGCTTTGTTTCTCTTGCTTGTTCTTTAAAGTTTTTAACATGCTTTTTAATCCAACCTAACTTACTAATGGCAAATAACCTTAGTACTTCCTCGTCTGTTTTTTGAGGTACAGCAAGTCGTATTCTGCCAAGAGGAGGATATACTGCCAAATGCATATTCTTGATGTCCTTTCTTACTACATCAATCTCAACATTAGCTATTTGTAATATTTCAGGATTAATATTCACTCTGGGCTTTTATAATATTCATTAATTCCATGGTTTTTTGTGAGTCTTTAATAATCTTGTTGACCTCTAAATGAAGCCTCCTCTCCTTAATACCTCCATCGCGCCAACCATCGAGTTTATTATAACGAACTGCTTCATCCAATTCAAGAGATAATTCTTCATCATTATCTAAATTATCATAAAGCGCTTGCTTCGCCTTTGAATTTATACTAGCTGGGTAGGATACATTACTCGCAGGATCAGAAACATCTTTAGCGAGCTGTTTAATTTTTTCTAAATAATCTAAATACTCTAAGGTGTCCTCTTTTCTTTCTTTAATAAGTTCATTCAGAAGCACCGACATTTTTTCGTAATACTTCGGATTGGTTTGAGATTCTTCATTAATTACTTTTCTAACATTGTTTTCAATGGTTTCTGCAACTGCGGTCTGTCTTCCTTGCTTTTGCTCTTCTGGTGTTCCTGCTAGCTCATCTCCTAATTTTACAATTAAATCTACCAATGACTTATTCTCAAAGTCTGAAATTTTCTTACTCGAATTGGCATCTAGATACATATCCATTAACTGACGCATACCAGGCTCAAAACGTTTAAAATCTAGATAATCTCCACTAGCTTGCTTTATAGTTTCTCTGAGGTCTGAATAATACTGTACTTGCCTTTTTATTTTATTGGCTTCTGATTCAGAGTAACCCAACTTATGCATTTCGTTAGCCACATTTGAATAGGCTCGTATCAGCTTTACTACTGCCTTATATAAGCCTACTCTTTTTTCTTCTGTTTCTTTTATATCGTTCGGGTTTTCTGTATTGCCACAAAAGAATTTAATATAACTTGGCTCATCCTTTGGGTGTACTGGCTCACATAATGCAATAAGTGCCTCTAGAGCTGTTTCAAGACGCTCCTTGCTTTCTATATGCCTATCTTTTAGTAATCCTTTTACATCATCGTCATCGTAATTATCAAATGCCATGGATGTATAGTCTGTTATGGCTCCTTGTAAGCTCTTAAATAAGTCTTTATAATCAATAATATAACCATAGTCTTTCCCTTCTTTATCGACTCTGTTCACACGGCAAATAGCCTGGAATAGTCCATGGTCTTGCATGCTTTTGTCTATATAAAGGTAGGTAGCCGAAGGTGCGTCAAAGCCTGTTAATAGTTTATCAACCACTATTAAGAGCTTCATTTTACTCGGCTCCTTAATAAACTTTACTTTTGCTTCAGCCTCAAATTCATCCGCAGATTTACCGTTGAGCATATCTTTGTAGACTTCATACTTCATGGTTTTGTCTGTCAATCCTTCTCCAGTTTCTTCTCCTTTTAAATCACCATAATGTGGTTCATAAGATGTAATGATAGCACATTCTTTAAACCCAGAATTCTGAAATAACTCATAATATTTACAAGCCTGATGTATAGAACCAGAAACTAACATGGCATTTCCTTCTCCTGTTGAGAGTCTTGGCTTTACTTTAAAATCTTTAATAATATCAAAAACTATTTTTTCTAGCCTTGATTTAGAACCTAATACCTTTTGCATAGTTCCCCAACGTTTTTTGAGCTCTACCTTGGCAACATCTGTAAGCCCACGAGTTTCAGCTTCAAACCATTCATCAATGCTTTGTTGATCTGTTACAAATTGTTCTACATCTCTAGCTTCATAGAGTAAATCCAGTACTACCCCATCTGCAACAGCTTCATCAAATTTGTATTTATCAATGTAAGGTCCAAATATCTCAATAGACTTTTGCTTGTCTTTTTTGAGTAGGGGAGTTCCGGTGTACCCAATAAATAAGGCATCGGGTAATATCATTTTCATAGCATCGTGCAACTTCCCAGATTGGGTGCGATGACATTCATCTACAAAGACATAAATATCTCCTTTTGCTTTAAAATCACTTCCAAGACTTTCTTTTAAATCTTTGATGTAAGAATCATAATCACCATCCTCCGAATTTCTACCAAATTTATGCACGAGGCTACACACCAACATTTCTGTTTTGTGGTTTAATACATTAATTAAATCTCTACCGCTTTTGGTTCTATATATGTTTTCATCTACCCCTGTAAATAGCTTTTGAATTTGGTCATCTAATTCCTGACGGTCTGTAATAATAAGTACACGGCTATCTCTTACATTTTCACGTATCCATTTGGTGAGCCATACCATAGTTAAAGATTTTCCAGAACCTTGGGTATGCCATAAAATTCCTCCTTGTTTTGTTCTTACATTGGTTTGAGCCGCTTTAATTCCAAAGTATTGATTCGGTCGGCAGAGTTTTTTAACTCCTTTATCAAATACTACAAAGTCATGAATGAGTTCTAATAATCTGGATTTTTCAAAAAGCTGAGTAGTATGCTTATCTAACACATATTCAAAGTCTTTATTAGTTTCTTCTTTCCAAGTTAGAAAATACTTTTCTGGTGTTTCTATGGTTCCATAACGCATGCCCCGCGAGTCATTACCAGCTAGTACCAACTGCATCGTGGAAAAGAATTTAGGAATAAACTCATTTTTTTGATTGTCTAGGTTTTGACGAATGCCTTGCTCTACATTAACCTTGCTGCTCTTTAACTCTATTACCCCTAATGCAATACCATTTACATAAATCACTACATCTGGGCGTTTGGTAAGTTTCCCTTGTACAGTAACCTCTTCCGCCACGCCAAATTGATTGCTCTCTACATCTTTCCAATCGATGAGCCAGACGGTTTCTTTTGGTTGGCCTAATTCTTCACGAACGGTAACACCATAACGTAACAGGTGATAGACTTCTTTATTGGCTTCATACAAACCACTAGATAGGTTGTTGGCTGCTTTTATCAGTTTGTCAATGGCTTTTTGAGATTGTATGGTTGAATAGCCTTTTGCTAGCAAGTAATCTTTTAGAATACCCTCTTCAATGGCTTGTGTGCGCACCTCTTTTTCCCAATCACCAAGGTAGGTGTAGCCCAGTTCAGTTTGGAATAATTTTATAACTCTATCTTGAGAGTCTCTCTCTGGTTTGCCTATATAGTTGCTCATATAAGTCTGGTTTTACCCGTTAATAATTCTTGCATCATGCCTTGTTTGATGGCTTGGTATTTTTCTTTTTTAGTTTCTAATTGGGTGATTTCTGCATCCATATCGGAAAGGATTTGTGCAATGGCTCTTTGTTCATTTAATGCTGGCGGTAGGCAGATTTCAAACTCTTGAAATGTCGGCAACCTCAATGAATCAACTGTTGCTTTTACTGAGTTAGTCATAGCATGTTCATAGAACTCATGTTTCATTTTCAGGAAAATAAACTTACCTAAAACGCCTTCAGAAAATGAGCTTATCTTATAAACTCTTTGATGTACCTCAAATTTTCCATTTATATAATGGAAGATGGTACCAATTCCTCCTTCCCCAGGTATTAATATTGCTTCTTCATCATAAGAGTAAGTGTCAATTCTTTTAACTGATTGAGAACGCACATAAAAAGGATATTCTCCATCCTCAACCTTATCTTGGTTATTTCTTGAGCCCGTTTTTATATGTGAAACTTCCCCCAAAGTCTTCTCCACCCACTCCCCAGAAAATCCAGGTAAGCGTTTGCCTCCTTTATGCGGTGGTTTGAGTAGTTGCTGCATCGCTCCTTGTTTGATGGCTTTCTTTTTGGTGATGGTTTGCTCCAAACTTGTTATTAAAGCATCTACATCACTCAGAGCAGTGGCTATGGCTTTTTGTTCGGTGAGGGTTGGAGGGAGTGGTGTTAAAAACGAATTTAATGTTTTATTTGTTATTTGATTTATTGTTGCCCCTAAGCTTGCATTAATTTGAGACTGAACAATATCTGAAGTAAAATATTGATAGATTAATGGTGCGTAACCATAAGGTCTAAACACAGACATAAATGCTCCAAATGTTTCACCAATTGATTTACCATCTATAATTGCAGATTTACCGATTAAACTCCGACTTCCATTACGTACACAGATTAAAATGTCATTCTTTTTAAGAATTAATTTTTCTGGCACATCACAAGTGACATAAACATTATCATAATAGGCTAGTTTGTTATCTTGAATATTTGAGGATCTGTGTACTAATTTTCCAGAAGTATTAACATCTTTCGGAGAATACGTCAATCCAATAATAGAATCCCCAATTTCATTAAACATAGAAACGTCCCAATCCTCTGGAATCAAACCCACTTCAGTCTGCTTGAAACCTTGTTTTGTCATTAGTTCCATACCAATCCCATATTTTCAAGATGAGCCGCTACTTTTTCTTCTAAACCTTGTGTTTGACTATCCAATTCTCCCATAGTGTTTTCATAGCGGTCTGCCAGTTCTTTAATTCTGCCTGTTAAGCGTTGTGATATGGCATCAATTTCAGTTTGTATGGCTGCTTGTAAACTGGTGAGCCATTTATCTTCTACCACCAAGGTTCTTACTTCTGCTTCGGTAAGGGTTTTAAATTTGGCTAAAGTGGCTTCGTCAAATTCAGCAAGCTTCACTTTTAATTCTTTTTTAAGAGTTGCTACTTCCGTGTGTAAGCCAATGTAGGTAGTTATTAGCTGAATGTCTTCAAGATATTCGCCGTGCTCATTACCCTCCATTAAAGCATGGATTTTTTCATCCAGTTGCGAATTCATGGCTTTGAGTTCTTTTTTAGAAGCAGCCAATGCTTTACTTAGAGTAACCCAGCTATTTAAAGTAGTCGTTTCTTCGTCACTTTCTTCTAAAACTTTGAGTCTGTCTTTAATGGCTTTTTGGGTGATTTTGCCTTTAGCATTTTTAACACCATCAAAGAGGGATTGATTTTCCAAGGCCAGTACTTCTTCTGTTTCTGTTTCAATCGTTTTAAGTTGCTCTTTTCTTTTTGCATTGAGTTCAGGAAAATGCACCGCATAGGCCAATTCACTGTATTCGATAAGATTTTCCTTGGCCTCACCAATTTTAGTTACTTCATTTAGTGGGCCTTCATCACCACCATGCTCTTCCTCCATAGATGTAATCTCAGCATCTTTGGATTCTAATAAAGCTTCAAAGTCGTCCAGTTCTTTTTTCTCTTGAGCTAAAAATCGATTTACCACCAACTCATTTGGGATTAAATCACAAGTCCAGCCTTTATCAACCTCTTTTCCTTTTTTGTTTTTTTCAATGACACGTTTTATGGTAGCTACCCATCCATCTTCTACTAATAGGTACAGATCATCCTTCATGGTTTCATCCCAGTAATCCAATAGGTGCTGGTACACATCATACCGCACCATAAGTGGCTTGTTGGTATAACGCTCTAATAAATCTTCAGCAATGGTTTTAACAAATGCCTTGGGCTTGGTGTTGGCATCAATCCCATTCATAATAGGATGGTTATGCTTGTGGTATTCTTCAAATAAAGCATCTAATTTAGCATTGTACTGCGTAAAATCTGGATGTTCATAAATGGTGTTTTTTATGGCAGACTTCTCTACATTTAGTTTAGAATAGCCTTCACGTATTTGAGTGAATAATTCTTTTCTTAAATTAGGATATACGGTCCAATATTCCTCTAAAGCATCAATGTCTTTTTGTGGAATACCACCCGTTAAATGGGCATTTAAATCTTGAATATCTTCCTCTTCCTGCGTATCTATATATCGAGGAATATTAAGGTTGTACTCGTTCTTTTCAATTTCACTAAAAGGCACAAAACGTGAATACTTCTCCACTTCCCACTGGTTGTTAAAGGCATCTACAATTTTATGCAGGTCTTGCTCGCGCAGTCTGTTCTTAGGTCCGTCTTTTGCATATCCTTTACTGGCATCCATCATAAAGACTCCTTCACGGCTCTCTGCATGTTCTTTATCAATCACAATAATACAGGCAGGAATACCTGTACCATAAAATAAATTGGCAGGCAAACCTATGATACCTTTTATCCATTTACGCTCTAGTATGTTTTGACGAATATCTGCTTCTGCATTTCCTCTAAATAAGACGCCATGGGGTAAAATCACAGCTCCCTTTCCTGATTTATTCAAGGAGGATATAATGTGCAGCAAGAACGCATAATCTCCATTCTTATCTGGCGGTATGCCATATCCTCTAAAGCGGTTGAATTCATCATCCATAGGGTTGATGCCACTCGTCCAGTTTTTTACAGAAAAGGGTGGATTGGCAACTACAAAATCAAAACGTTTTAGGGTGCCATCTTTTTCTTTAAACTCTGGTGATGCAATGGTATTTCCACCTGCAATAGAAGCCTCTGGATAGCCATGTAGCCACATATTCATTATCGATAAGCCTTTTGTGGCAATGTCTTTTTCTTGCCCATAGAGGGTTAAGCCATTGGGTGCTTCTTCAGCAACTTTTAACAGCAAGGAACCAGAACCACAGGTAGGGTCATAGGCGGTGTAAGAGGGTTTATCTGCTTTTTTTACATCTATAACCTTTGCGAGTATTCTAGATACTTCAGCAGGTGTGTAAAACTGTCCTTTACTTTTGCCAGATTCTGTGGCAAAGTGACGCATTAAAAATTCATAGGCATCCCCCAATACATCGTCATCTTCAGCACGGTTGTTTTTAAAGTTAAGACCGGGGTTTTCAAAAATGGCAATTAACTTGGATAAGGTATCTACTTTTTCCTTTCCACTCCCTAGTTTGTCATCGTCATTAAAGTCTACAAGTTCCATTGAACCTTCTAATCCGTTTGCTTGAAATAAGGGTCTGAGTATCTCTTTGTTGATTCTATCGCCAATGTCTGGTTGTCCTTTTAAAGCCACCATGTATTCAAAAGAGGCGCCTTTAGGTATCTCAATTAAACTCTCTGGATCACCAGCATATTTGTCTGAGACATACTTTACAAAAAGCATGGTGAGTACATAGTCTTTATATTGTGAGGCATCCATACCACCTCTTAACTCGTTACAGCTGGCCCAAAGGGAACTGTATAATTCGGATTTTTTTATTGCCATTATGCTTATCTACTTGAAATAATTAGTTTTTTATACGGTTCATGGTTTATTGAAACCGTAACCACAATATAACTAAAAACATCTCATATTTTGATAAGTTTTTATTTAAATCTAATCCCAAAAACAACCACTGCTAAAATACTTGCAAGACTCACAGATACAGGATTAATTAAATAATTGCTGTTACTTTCTTTAGGTTTCTCTATTCCAATGAGTGACTCAGCAATTTTTAATCTCTTTTTATACTTTTCAACTTCTACTAATGCCTCTTTTAAAGCATAATTAGATTCATCCCGGTCTATTACAGCTTGGTTAGATCTTTTTTGCATACTGGCTGCATACTCATCTGTAGTATCACGCTGCGCTTTTAGCTTTTGTATTTGCTTATTTTTTAATTGTATTTCTCTGTCTAGTTTTACTTCTTTAGGAGTAGGGTCACCAATTGTCCCATACCCATTTTTATGATGTTCTATGAGTGTTAGCACCCACTCAGATATGCTAATGTTATATTTACCAGCAAGTTTTACATATTCAGCTTTTTGAGCTACAGACACTCTTGTACTAAGTGTTACGTTTCTATAATGTATGTTGTTTTCCATAAGTTTTGTTGTTTATAAATTATTAATCTACAGCGTGTTTACTTCCTGTTTACACGCGTTTACTTTTGTCACTTTATTTTTACTCACTATTTGTGATTGTTTCAAAAAATAAAAATTATTTCCTTCAATAATTTCACATTGTTTTTCTACAATGAGTTCATTTAATAAAGGCAAGTTATTGAAAATATTTGGTAAAAGTATTAAAATTAATATTTTTTTTGTTTCTTTGACTTATGAAAAATAAATTTACTTTAGATCCTTATTTTGGTGAGCTATCAGACCCAGATAGTTTAATCAATTATATCTACGCACCTATTTTCTTAAGGACAAAAATAGATGTACTGTATTTTGATTTTTTAAACTGGGAAAATCACGATTTACTTGATATTGACCTTGGTTTAGGTACAATAAAAACAGACTATAAAAAAACAGCGATAAGCTTTGTGCAATACGTATGGATAAAGATGGTTGAAGCTTTGATTAAGTATGGTTTTTCTTATAACGATGTTAAAGCAATTAGAAAAAAATTGAGTGATAAATTACACTATTCCTTTAGCTCCAACCAAAAGATAGCACAACAAACCTCAGATAACCACCAGAAATTTTATTTTACTGAATTTGAAAGGTATGTTTTCTCAACTATTGCGAACAAAAACAATTATAAATTCTTTTTTTATAAAGATGCACCCGAAGATTATTTTGTGTTTGATGATAGTCTTTTGGATATGTTTATTGAATTCAATGAAGAACACGAACTAAGAGAAAAATTCAATAAAGATCATTTTAGCTTTTCTTTCTATAAAATATTCGAACCCTTTTTGTCTAATGATATAGATGCTTTTCAGACAAAATCTATTTCAATTTTATCTAATCAAGAGAGTAAGACCCTCCGCATGATAAGAAGGAATTACAACAACTTAGAATCCATAACAATTCGGTTTAAAAAAGCTAAGCCAACCCATTTAGAAATTAAAACGACTAAGAAAGTAGTTGCGGAAAGCAGAATTATAGAACACATACAAAAAGGAGATTACTCAACCATTGTTATTAAAACTGTAGATGGGAGTATAGTCAATTTTGAAAACACCAAGAAATACAAATTATGATACTGAATACCTCAGATCTATTGATACCTAACAATCCTATTGTAAAAAGCAAAGGAATTGTACATGCATCAACATCATGTTATCAAACTATGAATGTAAAATCATTTTAAACAAAAACAGAAAAGAAAAACTAACAGACCAACAAGTACTACAAATCAAAGCTTTCTTTGAGCTCTTTGCCAACGCTCAACTAGAAGCTTTCCAAAACAGTGAGCAATGAAAAGAGCAGTAATAATGTCCAGGGTAAGCAGCGAGGAGCAGGCTAAAGGATTTAGCTTAGGAGTACAATTTGAACAGCTAACAAACTATTGTAAGCGCAAGGATATTGAAATTGTTGCACATTATAAAGAAGACCACTCCGCTAAAAACTTTAACCGTCCAGAGTATCAAAACTTTCTACGTTTTGCAAAGAAGAACAAAAACACCATCGATTATTTGCTAGTAACTACCTGGGATCGTTTTTCTAGAAATGTTACAGATTCATTCTTAATGATTCGCCAATTAAAAGAAATGGGTATTGAGGTGCAAGCCATTGAACAGCCCATTGATTTTAGCATCCCAGAGAGTAAAGCGATGCTGGCTATTAATTTAGTATTCCCAGAGATAGATAATGACCGTAGGTCTATTAAAATACGTGGAGGTATCAGAGGGTCATTAAAAGCGGGAAGGTATTGTAGAAAGGCTCCTATGGGCTATGCAAACAAAAGGGATCCAAACAACAGACCTATCATACAGCCCAGCCCAAAGGCTAAATTTATTCAATTTGCTTTTAAAGCAATAGTGCAAGGTAAATCTCAAGTAACCATAAGGTTAGAGCTTCTTAGTAAAGGATTTAAAGTAAGTAGAAATAATTTATCTAAATTACTCACAAACCCTGTCTATATGGGTAAAATTATAGTACCCAAAGAAGGGCAGGAGCAGGAGCGTTTAATAGAAGGGATACATCAAGGAATTATTTCTGAGAAACTTTTTTATCAAGTTCAAGAAAAATTAACTGAAAGACAAAAACACAGGAATAAACCCATCTATAATACCCAAAGAGAAGAGCTACCTCTTAGAGGTAAATTACACTGTTCAAAATGTCAATCTAAAATGACAGGTAGCCCCTCTAGAAGTAGTAACGGAAATAAATATTATTATTATCACTGTA
>Ga0209193_1000214_pt1 | contig 41811 bp, 36 predicted proteins | sample COGITO_mtgs_1003_FD_185515 | JGI IMG/M metagenome (GOLD analysis project Ga0209193, IMG submission 185515) | Pelagic marine microbial communities from North Sea - COGITO_mtgs_100330 (SPAdes) (version 2) | ecosystem: Environmental > Aquatic > Marine > Epipelagic ...
CAACATTCAAGATCTTTCCACGCAGGGGTAAAATTGCCTGGAATTTTCTATCACGACCTTGTTTTGCTGTACCACCTGCAGAATCTCCCTCGACCAAGAAAACTTCACATTTTTCTGGATCTTGCTCTGAGCAATCACTTAGTTTTCCTGGTAAACCACCGCCGCTCATTACGGTTTTACGTTGTACCATCTCTCGAGCCTTACGAGCTGCATGTCTTGCGGTTGCTGCCAGGATTACTTTTTGAACAATCACCTTAGCATCAATAGGGTTTTCTTCTAAATAATTTTCAAGCATTTCAGAAACCGCTTGACTCACAGCAGAGGTTACCTCACGGTTTCCTAACTTTGTCTTGGTTTGTCCTTCAAATTGTGGCTCCCCTACTTTTACAGAAATAATAGCAGTTAATCCTTCTCTAAAATCATCTCCGGCAATATCAAACTTTAATTTATCTAACATCCCCGATGCATCTGCATACTTCTTTAATGTGTTTGTTAACCCGCGACGAAAACCACTTAAATGTGTTCCTCCCTCGTGTGTATTAATATTATTTACGTAAGAATGAAGGTTTTCTGTGTAAGAAGTATTGTACACCATGGCAACTTCCACAGGAATACCATTTTTCTCTCCTTCCATAGAAATTACATCGCCGATTAGCATCTCACGATTTCCATCTAAAAAACGAATAAATTCTTTTAAACCTTCTTTACTGTGGAAGGTCTCCCCTTTAAAGGTTCCATCCTCTTCTGTGACACGTTTATCTTCTATAGTTATAGTAAGCCCTTTGTTTAGGTAAGAAAGCTCTCTTAAGCGATTTGCTAAGGTGTCATAATTATATTCTAAAGACTGCTGAAAAATCTCATGATCTGGCTTAAAAGTTACCATCGTTCCACGAAAATCTGTTGTTCCAACAGTTTTGACTGGATACATTGATTTTCCGCGCTCATATTCTTGCTCATAAATTTTACCTTCACGATACACTGTTGCTTTTAAAGCACCAGACAAGGCGTTAACAACAGAAACACCTACCCCGTGTAAACCACCAGAGACTTTATAAGAATCTTTATCAAACTTACCACCAGCACCAATTTTAGTCATCACAACTTCAAGTGCAGAAACGCCCTCTTTTTTATGAATATCTACAGGAATACCACGACCATTATCTGTTACTGTAATACTATTATCTTCATTGATCCAAACATTAACGGTATCACAATAACCGCCCATTGCCTCATCAATAGAATTATCTACTACTTCATAAACCAAATGATGTAATCCTCTTACACCTACATCTCCAATATACATCGATGGACGCATACGCACATGTTCCATACCCTCTAAGGCCTGGATTTGATCTGCCCCGTAATTCCCTTTATTTTGTTCTTCGCTCATAAATACTTAAATTCAAAATGTTTGTTTGTAACCCTAAAAAAAGCAAAACCAAGCAGTAAAAAAACCGTGTTTAGATTAAAAATATAGGGCCTAAACAAATATAACCAAACAGACAGGAAAACCTAGTAATTATAGAGGTTTTAGCCCTTAAGTTATTAACAAATAATTGTGAAAAACCAACCTTATTTTTTTAGAAAAATAGTGTAGCTTGCAGAAAGATTTTGTTTCCCGAAAAACAAAACGAAGTATTCACGCATTTTTATAGGTAGTATACCTTAACAAAAACAAATTCAAAATGAAAAAAATTATTTTAAAATGGTATCCTGTAATCCTAGCATTCCTTTGTTTATTGTACTCTGTAGGCTATGGTATTATGGGTTTTACTGAAGAGGCTCAATATTCTGCACATTGGCCAGGCACTATATTATTGTTTGCAATAGCAATTAGACAAAGAAGAACAACATGAATTTAGGATTTTTTATAATAGGTGCCATCATATTCTCTGTATACATAGGATTGACATTTTGGAATATTTTTTACTCTCACAAGAAACAAAGGGAGGAAAACTATCCAAATTTGAAAAAAAACACAACCGTTGATGTAAAAACACCTTCTAATCAAGATTAAGTTAAAAAAATGGTAACCCCTTAACTTAAAAGTCCTCCATGACTTTATTGCTATAGTATTATAAAAAAACCTCAAAAAAAAATTAAAAAAACAACATGAAAAATTTAAAATCAACAATCCTCTTTTGTGCGCTTGTTTTAATAACAAGCCAACTCTCCTTTTCTCAAGAGTTTAAAAAACTAGACAAAAGCCCTATGGATGTGGCTTCATTTCCCGCTAGCTATAAAATCTCTGATAAAACAGTAAAAGTAACCTATTCTAGACCACAGCTAAAAGGAAGAGCATTAACTAAGCTAGCCCCAACTGGTGAGGTTTGGAGAACGGGCGCTAATGAAGCAGCTCAAATTACATTTTACAAGCCAATGATGGCTGGAAAAACACTAATTAAGTCAGGAACCTATTCTTTATTTACAATCCCTGGCCAGAAAGAGTGGACCGTGATTATTAACAGTAAAATTAATCTTTGGGGAGCCTACTACTACAATCAAAAATATGATGTAGCAAGAATTCAGGCTACAATTACTAAAGGTGAAACAGAGGCCTTCTCTATTGCTTTTACCGAAGCAGACAATGGCATAGAGATGCACCTAGGATGGGGCCCTGTAATTGCTACCACTAACTTTACCAATGCTGTTGAGTAAAACCAGTGCTAATTGTAAAACAGCAATACAAATCAAAACTAAAAAAAGCCTAGAATAGATATTCTAGGCTTTTTTCATGTAAAAATGTATTATTTCTATCTACTATAATTTGGAGACTCTTTGGTAATAGTTACATCATGAGGATGGCTCTCATTAATACCACTAGCGGTTATTTTAACAAACCTTCCCGTCTCTTTTAATGCTGTTACATCTTTAGACCCGCAATATCCCATACCTGCTCTTAAACCACCGATAAATTGCGTCATACTCTCAACAAGCTCCCCTTTATACGGAACACGCCCTACAATACCCTCGGGTACTAATTTTTTAATATCATCTTCAACGTCTTGGAAATATCTGTCTTTGGAACCTTGTCTCATTGCCTCTACAGAACCCATACCACGGTAACTCTTAAACTTTCTACCTTCAAAAATAATAGTTTCTCCTGGAGACTCTTTTGTTCCCGCAAGTAAAGATCCTAACATAACACAATCTGCACCTGCAGCAATTGCTTTTGGAATATCTCCGGTGTAGCGTATGCCTCCATCTGCAATAACAGGAACACCAGAACCTTTAATAGCTGCAGCAACTTCTAGTACCGCAGAAAACTGTGGAAACCCAACACCAGCAACCACTCTTGTTGTACAAATGGAACCAGGACCAATACCCACCTTTACTGCATCTGCACCAGCCTCAACAAGATACTTTGCAGCCTCTGGAGTAGCTATATTACCCACTACTACCTCAAGGGTTGGAAATCGTTTTTTTACCTCTTGCAGCACTCTTACCACCCCTTTTGTGTGTCCATGAGCTGTATCTATAACCACAGCATCTACGTGAGCGGATACAAGGGCCTGAGCTCTCTCTACGACATCTGGGGTAACGCCAAGAGCGGCAGCTACACGCAACCTACCAAAGGTGTCTTTGTTTGCAGTTGGCTTTAAGGTTAGCTTTGTAATATCTCTAAAGGTAATTAACCCTAAAAGTGTTCCGTCATCTTCAACAACTGGTAATTTTTCAATTTTATTTTGCTGTAAAATAGCCTCTGCTTCTTGTAATGAAGTTCCTTTGGCAACAGTTACCATGTTCTCGCTGGTCATTATATCTTCTAGCTTTCTTTCATAGTTTTTCTCAAAACGCAAATCACGATTGGTTACAATACCAATTAACTTTCCCGCCTCATCTATAATTGGAATACCACCAATACGATACTCTCGCATGGTCTTTTGAGCATCGCCAACAGTGTTGTGCTTTTTGAGGGTTACAGGATCCTGTATCATACCACTCTCTGCACGCTTTACCTTGCGAACCTCTGCGGCCTGCTGATCAATAGTCATGTTTTTATGTAAAACACCTATACCTCCTTCTCTTGCAATAGCAATAGCCATAGCGCTTTCTGTAACCGTATCCATGGCTGCAGAAACAATTGGTACGTTTAAGGTAATGTTTCTAGTAAATTGGGTTTTTATAGAGACCTCTCTAGGTAGAACTTCAGAAAAAGCAGGTACTAAAAGTACATCATCGTAGGTAAGGCCTTCTCCAATTATTTTATTTTCGTGTGCGGTCATTGCAATCAATATTAAACGCTGAAAAGACAACAACGTTATTAGTGTTTAATTGCGTGTAAATATACTATTATTTATTGTGAATTTGTTTTCTTAGAATATAAAACACTCCTACAGCTTAAACTGCAATAATCCATATAAGGTTCTTGGCTGACTTGGAATGATTCCAGGGCCTGGATAACCTGTCGCTCTTCTTGTAAAATAATTTGTATTGAGCATGTTATTAATGCCAGATTCAATTTTAAATCTCTTGTAAGTATATGACAGCGAAAGATCTAAAATATCATAGGATGGTATTTCACCAATCACACCGCTTTGACTGCTAAAGTCTCTCGGAGAGTTTGTGGCGTCAGTAAATTGTTTTGTTAAATAGGTGTATTGAACACTGCTCAAAAAATCACCATAACCAAAACTAATACCTGTTTTTAAATTTATTTTTGGTATAAACTCTACCCGCTTACCTTCTACATTGTTTTCTTGAGATTTTATGTACTGGCTCTCTGTAAATGCAAGATTTAAAAATGTATTTAGCCTAAAGTTTTCGTTTGACGAAAATGTTTCCCAAATATTCCAATCAACAAAACCCTCAAAACCATAAGTTACAGCATCACCAATATTACCTCTGAAACGTTCATCCTGTATATCACTGACCGCTCTATAAACAATGCCTAGTTTGTCTTGATAGCTAAGAAAAAATAATCCTAAATCATACCTAAGGAGATTTTTAAACTTTCCTCGCGCACCCATATCAAAAGTATACCCTTGCTCATCGGTAATGTTTGGATCTATTGTTAATGAAGGATTCGTAATTCTTATGTCACTAAAGGTTACAGACCTATAATTTTGACTCAAATTAGTATATATTTCAGTAGCATATGAAACCTTATAACTGGCTCCAACTCCCAATAAAAAAAAACTTCGATTAAAAATGCGGTTATCTGCAATAGTTTGATTTAAAATAGCATTACCAGCTAGATCAAAAATAATATTTTTATACTCCCCTTGGCTTTGCGTTTTAATAAAATCAAATCTGACACCTGGTGTAACCGTAAGTTTTTGAGAAAGTTTAAATATGTGCTCGGCAAACAAAGCAACATTTAAGTTTGGAAAAGAAAAATCACTTTGCCTTGAGTACTCGGGAAATGCGATATCTGCAAAATTAAAATCAGCATCTGTCGAAGTGCTTCCAGGTCCTTGACGCTCCTTATTATTTGATTGATAATATTTCGCGCCAATCAATAGCGCTTGCTCTGTGTTAAATAAATTATATCTTGTTAAAAAACGTGCCTCAGCACCCCAGTTTCTAAAATTACCAACAATTAAATCTCTAGGAGCCTCTAAATCATCTACCTGAGACACCCTGTTCTCTCTAAAACCCACAGACTTTCTCGAGGCATCAAGCGCAAATATGTTAATACTAATATCAGTTTTTGATGATATTGAATGCTGTAAATCAAGGGAGTACAATTTCCAATCTACATCAAACCAATTGCGCGATCGATTGCTGAAATTTGGCTGTTGCTCGAATTGTGCATCTGTCAGACCTCCAGGTTGCTGAGCTAGATAGTCTAAAAAACTAAACTCAAAAGATACTTTTGTTTTTTCAGAAAAGCTGTAATCTATATGAGCATATGCATTGTAAGAATCAAACTGAGAATTAGGTCTAAAACCATTGCCTTTCTTGTAGTTAAAATAACCATAATAACCAACCTTCCCGGAGGTACCACTTAGACTATTAAAACTAGTAAACAAATCATTACTGCCTTTAGATTGCCTTGAAACTAAACTGATTTTTTTGGAAGTGTCTGGCATTTTTAACTTAAAGTTGATAAGTCCTCCAAATTGTGTTCCATATTGTAAAGATGCTGCACCGCGAACTATTTCTATTTGTTCAATAGCTTCGGCTGGGGGCGTATAATAACTCTCTGGATATCCCAAAACATCTGCTGATATATCATATCCATTTTGACGCGTGTTAAAAGATGATGTTCTATTTGGATCAAGACCACGCCCTCCAATATTAAGTTGTAATCCTGCATCATTGTTATCGTAAATGTTTAATCCTACAACTTGACCATATATCTGTCTAGCAGTGCCACTTGCTAAATTTGCAGTAAGATTATCTAGTACAACTACTTCACTCTTTTTACCAGCATAAATTGCCGTCCCCTCAATATCTCTTAAATTTCGAAGGGCAAAAATTCTTTCTTTACGTTTTGTGATAACAACCTCATTTAGAGTTTCGCCCAACCTAGGAAGCACAATAGTTAGAGAAGTATCTTTTGTTATATCAACAATGGCCTGGACAACTTTATATTCAAAAGAAAAAGCATCTAATGTATAGGTGCCCGCTGGAACATTTTCAAAAGTAAAAAAACCTAAGTTGTTTGTAACTGTAGCACTAGATAAAGTTGTGTTATACACCTCTGTATATGGGACAGGAGCTTTAGTTTCTTCAGAAATTACTAGGCCTGTAATTGTATATTGTCCGTACATAACGCAATGAAACATCAAAAAAAATAAGACCAAATAATAGCTAACGTGCTTCATAAATTATATGCCTTGAATGGTATCATTAAATTCTAGGATCCAATCTTTATGCTTGAAGGTATCTTCTACATCAAGCAAGTTAACCTCTGGACTTATAAAAGGTTGGCTCAACCTACCATTGAGAGCCACATAACTTTCCACGTGCACTGCTATGTTTTGATGCCCTTGAGACTTAAAATGTGCGCCCAAATAATGAGCATACTCTAAAATAAAATCAGGCTGTGTACTCATTTGTTTTTCTTGAAATGGTGTTAAAAAATCACTGTTATTTACAGCAAATTGACTTCCTGTTTTTGTGTTTTTGACTATAAATTGTGCATATCCTGCTTTTTCCATTAACATAACACGCCAAGAGAAACGATATCCTTCTTCGGTCCAAAATAATTCTTTTGGATACCATACATATCGCCACGGCAAAAGTAACTGAACTACTATAAAAAGTGCTACAACATAAGAAGCAATTTTAGAACTCTTTTCTTTTTGTAAATCATTTACTTTTACTACCCTAAATAACCGAATTTTTTTGAGAAGCCAGGAGAAAAACGAAAGTATACGCTCATGAAAAGAAGCATCAAAAAAGATTAGAGCGCTTACAATCATTATATATGGAAACATACCTATGGGAAATAGTATACGTGTTAGGACATGAAATATAACTACAAAAATAAAAGCAATAGACCGTGATGGTTTCCATAGCAATAAAAAAGGAATCGCTAAATCGTAAAATGCGCCTCCCCAACTAAAAGCATAATGAATCCAACTTTGTTGCAGAAGATCACCAAGAAAAGGAATATCATACTTTGAAGGCAACCAAATTTGTAGAGGCATGGCATTTAAAAGCCAATCACTATTTAGCTTAGCAAGGCCCGCAAAAAAATAAACAATACAAAGCAGCAATTTAATACTGTTTATAGACCACGCTGGAACATTATTAGCTTGTATTTTTTTTAAGCGCAGCGCATCAATTGAATAACAACAATTAGCAGGTAAAAAAATAAGCAAAAAACTTAAACAACTAATAAAGTAATAATGGTTGAGATAGGTTGTTTTGTCTAGTAACTCTATGTAAGTGAAACTTAAGAAAAATAGTACTATGGCTAATCTATATCTATAACCAATAGCTACAAAAAAGGCCGAAACACCACAAATTACAAAAAGAAGATAAGTAAACTGCCCTAGATTTGGTAGCCAATGAAAACCATAGTATGAAAAAGAAAAAACTGGCTCTATATAAAGGGTTTCTATCCAACCAAAACTCCAAAAACGAATAATGCTCGCAAGCATCATAAAACCGAATAATATACGAAAGACCGCCAATGGGGCAGCCTTTGTTTGCTTGGTAATATATCTTTTATAGCTAGATTTCATTAATCACCATCTGCATCAATATAGTTTACATCAATGCTCAATGCCTGTAACATATCTACTTTCATTAAAATCACATTGCGCTGTAATTCATCATATGTTTCTAGCATTTTTATATTATCGTTTGTAACTTGTTCAGTAAAGTTATCATCAAGTAGTTCAATTTTAGAAAAAGCTACTTGAAATTGATCGTTGATCAAAGAGCTTAAATCACTACCATTTTTCACTGTATTTAATGCGTTTAAATACGAATTCAAACTAAATCCGTTTGACGGGAAGTCTGCAGTGGCACCCTCTCCATTAAAAAAGCCAACTGTTGCAGAAAGTGCTTGAGTTAACAATAATTTTGAAACAAATTGATTATAGTACGATTCTACGTTTTGGGGCAAAGTACTTCCAGAAAAAACCCCTGCAGGTATCCCCACTTTACCAGCACGAAGTGCTTTTTCGTAATAATACATAAATGCGTTAACGGTCTGGTCTACAGCACCTGATGCAGAAGAACTTATATTTGTAATATAGGTTTCTCTGTATCCATTTTGCCAGTCAAAGATTACTTCATTGGTTAGTGTTTGCATAGTAGTAACCAAGTCCAAGAGATACATTTTATAGCTCGATGCATTTTCATCTGTGGTGTATTTATCAAGAGTTTCCTGATCTGTACCTAAACCATAGAGTAAATAATCTATCGCAGGGAAACCTTGAGAATCTATTGTAGAGGGTAACTCAAGATTCCAAGTGTTGGATGAAATATACCCATCAATTTCTTGAGCATTTGTTGGATAAACGTTTAACCTATTTCTATAATTTAAAGTTTCTGCCCTACCAATTTCAAACATAGAGATTTTTTGAAATGCTTTGTAAGCTTCCAACCAAGTGTTTCTTATCACTTCTAGAGATTCTACTGCGGGTACTTGGGTAAAATCTTCAGATGCTATTTCAAGCACGTTTAGCTTTTGTGAGAGATTAGCGTAACCAGGGATGATAATGTTATCTGCCCAATTTAAGAGCAGTGCACCACGATCATAAGAATCTGTGGGTTGAGAATCTGAGTTGTCATCAACACCACATGCACTTACAAAGGCTAAAAAACAAAATAATACGTAAATAATATTCTTCTTCATATTTAATTTTCTACAAAAATAATTAAAAGCAACTGCTCTTTTGTAAATAAAAGCAGTTGCTTGATAAACTTTAACAATTAATTAGAACTTGCAGCTTGAGCTACAGTAAAACTATATCTTGATGCAATTTCTTCAGATATTGCATCTAGAGTTTCCGCAGTAACATCCCATAATCCATTTGGACCATCTGTCATAATATCTGAAACAAAACCATCTACATCAGACTTAGTAAAAATAGACGTTCCGTTTTGGGTATCTCTAGTAAAACGAAGACTAGTTAAAAAACCATATCCCTCAGATAAGTCATGGAATGCAGCTCCGAAGTCTCCAGATTCAATAGATGATTTACCTGTTTGTAAGTAGTAAACGGCACGAATTGCTATTACTTCAGATATCTTTTGTTGAAGTATTACTGCTTGAGCATTTCTTAAATCATAGTCTTTTCCTACAATTGCAGCACGACCAAGTTTAAATGCATCAAATATATCTTGAGCAATACCCTCAAAATCTGGATCGCTGTTAGTTTTTCCAACATATTTATTTAAAAAACTATCATTGTCACCAATCGTTGGAAGAGGGTTAGATTGGTTTTCTTCTGGAACACCACCAAATAAATATCCATAAGCTTCATCCCACTTGTGTTCCATGACAGTATAATTTTTATCTCCATCTGTGACATCGTTGTCATTATTAGAAACATTATCTGCTGCATCTAATACAGAAGGACTTAAGTAATTATTTAAAATCTGATCAGACACAAAAGCTCCTATCAGCCCTTTTGCAAATGCCTGGTTATACTCTAGGCCTTTTGGTGAAACATAGCGGGTGGATGAGCCATCAGCAATTTGACCTGCAACACCTGGTGCTGCAATAACATCCCAGTTTGGAAATACCTCTGTAGCCTGGAGTGTAATGTAATTATCAAACATTGATTTTATTTCTGAAGCCTCAGTTGCGTTTTCTATGAAATAGTCATACGATGCAGCTGTTTTACTTCTAACACTTTTGCCTGATGCATTTAATAAAGGGTCTGAAAAATCATCAGCACCTTCCTGATGATCAAACATGGCGAGAAGAGAAGCTTCAGTTTGTGTGGTATTGGCTTTTAGGCCTGAGATAATTTCTTCAGCCATAAAGATTCGAGTAGATTGACCACTAAAGCTAACTGTAGACTCATTATTTCTTGTAAAAGTATAATCTGCAGGAGCAACAATTGGCTCTATCGGTTCAATAATTACTTGGTTATCATCATCACTACTACAAGAAACGAATAGTGTGGCTATAAAAATTGGAAGTAATACTAATTTTTCCATTTTATTTTTATTTAGACTTATTATAAATAGTTGATTAATTAAAGTGCAAATATAAAACTGATTTTAGGTTTGTCCAAGTTTATTTAGACTAAATTTAAATAATAAATGTTAAAAAAATATGAAGGTCAGTATTTACTGGGTGTTTAGGTATAAAAAAAACAGGTAATTAATTTTAAAAGGAAGTTTTCAGTGATTATTTAGCTAACTCAAGCATTTGTTTTTGATATTTTATTCGTGATATTTGAGCCCATTGCAATAAGGCTTCGGTGTCTTGATTAGATAAATCACCATGCAACCAAGTATAAGAATCTAAAGGCATCTCACCCTGCTCTACATACTCTATAAGTTCTTCAAGTTTGTGATCTTTTTTTCTAGCACTGTACTTTTCCCAGGCAGAAACATTAAAATGTCTTTTCCCATCTTCAATATGCTCCTCTAACCAATAATTTATTGGGGAAATGTTATTATACCAAGGGTAGTTTGTTTGATCGCTATGACAGTCATAACAATTATTTTTTAGAATCATTGCAATTTCTTTTGTGGGCACTATCTCATTTTCAAACAAAGCCACAGACTGGTATCCGTCATTGTTTTTATCTGGTTTCACAAACTGTATTACAACTAGAGCTAGTAATAATAGTGTTAAAAAGTATTTTAAATATTTCATATTTATATATTTTTATTACAAAAATAAATATTACTTAGAATTATTCTAAAGTAATCTAAGAAATTGTTTTACAAAGTTTTCAGAAATGTAATTACCGCCCTGCGTATATCATAGGCAGGCTCAGACTCTAAGGGCTCATAAATATTTTTAATACCAGGGTTTTCTGGCGTTAAAAATGGAATATCAAAACCCTTTAAAAGGTAATCACTAAAAGCAATGTTATAGGTTTGTGATGCGTTTATGGGTTCATTGTTTATATACCAAACTCCCATTTTTTGATCAAAACCGTAGCGCTGCAGATACGCTCCTGTTCCTGCCTTGGCAAGACCAAAATCTAACACCTCTAGAAGAAGAGTTCCGGTAAGTGCTACTTTTAAAACACCTCCACCAAAGGGCAATACCCTAAATATATCTAGACTCACTATATCTCCTTGCAGAATATCATCTAGTCTAAAAGAGCCGCCATTTACAAGAGCCCCGTCCACAGGAGTGTTAAAACTCTCTTTCATGGCCTGTGCTATTAGCACCCCTAAATTGGTTTGAGTGCTTCTGGTGGGAGTGTCGGTTGCGTCAAGAAAATCTTCGGCTTTATAGATAACTTCATTAGGGTTATCTACAACGGTTTTAATTTCTTGCTCTAAAATAGCATCCCACTTTGCAACCACTTTTTGAACCCTTGGTAAGGAAGGGACTTTGTTTGTAATAAGAACCAATTCAGAAGAAATATTCGATGTTTTTGAAACCAAATCATAGACTAAGGTATGGACATATACAGATTTTGCATTGGCATCTGCTTTTGCCACAGTAGCTCCTTTTGTTGGCACCAACATATTAAAATGTTCATGCCCCCCCATTATAAAATTAATATTTGGCACCTCATTAGCAACTTTAATATCCTGCTCTAGTTCTAAATGTGTTAAACCAATTACAATATCACTTCCTTTTGTTTGAAGAGTTTTTACAGCTGCTTTAGCAGCAGTTAAATAATCACTATAATACACAAAATCTTTTGGGTTAGAATCTATGGTGACACCAAAAAAACCAATGCGCACTTTAGAGGTATCAGGGGCGTCTAAATCATAATAAAGGGTCTCTGGAATTGCGATACTATCGCCTTTTTTAATGCTATGAAACACATCAAGCGAGTCTCCATTTTTTTGAAACACATTGGCAGACACCCAATTAAAAGTACTTTCGTTAAGGCGCTGCTGCAGCTCCTTTTCTTTGATATCAAACTCGTGGTTTCCAAAAGTGGCCAAATCAAAATCCATGGCATTCATTACTTCAATCATTTGACGTCCTTTTACACGTTGACCATCTACTTTAAGGGTACCAAGCAGGGAAGGATTTAAAAAATCTCCCGCCATTACTAAATAACTATTAGGGAATTGCCTTTTTATAGAATCGCTAATATGAGCAACCCGAGCCATCCCTCCATATTTGCCACCGCCCAATGGCGAAATTTCATACACATCATTAACCTGTATGAGCTTTATGGCAACAGTATTTTGTGTATGGATTTGAGAGTCCTTTTCAGTTTTACAACCAATCACTAAAAAAGAAAAAAGACCACACATTAACAACACTCCATAAATATGTTTGTAAATAAGAGCACTGGATTTAAATCTTTGGAAAAAAGTAGTGTTTTTCATGGGGTACTTGTATTTTTAATGATAGTTATTAAATAAATCACTCGCTATATTGTGGGCACTTTCAAAACTCATGGTGCGTATATTAGTTTTCGCTTTTTGAATAGTAAAGTAACTTAACATTTTTTCTGTGGGCATGTTACCTGTAAGCTCATCTTTTGCCATTGGGCAACCGCCAAAGCCTTGAATTGCTCCATCAAATCTTCTGCAACCTGCTTTATATGCAGCGTCTAGCTTTTCGTGCCAGGCGTTTGGTGTTGTGTGCAGGTGTGCTCCAAACTCAATGTTTGGGTATTTAGGAATTAAATTTGAAAACAAATAAGAAATACTTTCTGGAGTTGAGGTCCCTACCGTATCACTTAACGATAAAATAGTAACTCCCATCTGGGAAAGCCTCTGAGCCCACTGACCTACAATATCTACATTCCAAGGATCTCCATAAGGGTTACCAAAACCCATAGAGAGATAGGTTACTACTTGTTTGTTTGAAGCAGCAGCAAGGGCTAAAATTTCTGAAAGAGTAGCTATAGATTGTGCAATAGTTTTGTGGGTATTACGCATCTGGAAATTCTCTGAAATAGAAAATGGATAGCCTAAATACGCGATTTCTGGATGTGCTACAGCAGCTTGAGCTCCTCTTACATTAGCAACAATTGCCAGTAAGTTAGTGCTCGTAGAAGAAAGATCTAGCCTAGATAAAACCTTGGCAGTATCCACCATTTGCGGAATGGCTTTTGGAGATACAAAACTACCAAAATCAATGGTATCAAAGCCGCAACTCAATAGAGATTGAATGTACTGAACTTTTTTGTGGGTGGGTACCCAGTCTTTAATACCCTGCATGGCATCTCTAGGGCATTCTATAAGTTTCACGTTGTGCATCTTCGTAAAGATAAAAGTAAAATGTGTAGATAACCAAAAGTGAGGTGTTACTTTTTGCTAGAAATTTTAATTGTCATTTTTTAATTATATTTACCAAAAGAAAAATACTATGAAAACCCTTGTAAAACCTACCCTTTTATTATTATTTTTTGTTGCTTTATGCGCCCTACCAACTAAAGTGACGGCTCAATTAAGCGCAAATACAGCTACTAGTTTTTCAATTACAATTGAAATAGACGGTAACAATACTACCCTAGCATGTAATGGGGGGTGTGATTGGAAAAAAATCACAGTACAAGACAATAGCACACTAATAGGGGTAAATGGTGTCGCAAACAATAAAAAAGCCGCTAATGGCTCCGCATTTTTATTTGAGGTTCAAAAAAACACTTCAGGAATTATACTCCAACAAATCCAAGGAACACAATGGGCAGCGCCTATAGATATTTCATGCAACTCTAAATGCACTCTTGTGGTAAACCAGTTTGGATTGGCACAGTAACATTACGGTACTAGTATAAAAGCTGCAATTGCTAAAAATACCAAAATCTGCAACCACTTTAGAAAGACTCCAGTATGTTTGTTTTTATTTAAAAAAGAAGAAACACTCCCCCCTAGCAAAGCAATTGTTGCAAAAACAATAAAACTTACCACCATAAAAGTAACCCCAAGAATAAAAAATTGGCGCACGGTATTTACTTGCGGTTCCCATAAAAAATGTGGGAATAAGGCAAGAAAAAAGAGCATCACCTTAGGATTTAATAAATTCATAAGTACCCCTTGTTTATATAACTGACTGTAGCTCTTCTTAGGTGCATTTTCTAAAAAATCAAGGGTTGCATCACTCTTATAAACAACATAGGCTAAGAATAATAAATACAATGCTCCTAACACTTTTATACCAAAAAAAAGAGATGGGTTAGTTGTAATAATTGCAGAAATTCCAAAAGCCAACAAAGTAGTATGCACAATACAGCCGCTTATTAGTCCTGCTGTTGTGGCCAGAGCGCTTCTACTTCCGTTTGCTAAAGACTGAGTTAACACATACATATTATCTGGCCCTGGGCTTAGTGCTAAAAGACAGGTAGCAGCAACAAACGAAAGAAGGGTTTCTAGCATTTTTTTGTTATGCGGTTTGAGAGATAATAGCCTTATTGATGTTTTTTATTAGACGAGGTCCTTCATAGATAAAACCTGTGTAAATCTGCACTAAATCTGCACCTGCATTTATTTTTTCTAAAGCATCTTCTGGGCTGTGTATCCCTCCTACACCTATAATTGGAAATGCCTTGTTACTTTTTTGGGACAAGTGCTTTATAACGGCTGTACTTCTGTCTTTAATTGGTTGGCCACTTAAACCTCCAGTACCAATTTGTTGTAATTCTTTTTGAGAGAGAGAAAGACCCTCTCTATTTGTAGAGGTATTACTTGCAATAACACCATCGAGTTTGGTTTGCAAAACAAGGGCTACAATTTCGTCTAACTGTGTGGTATTTAAATCTGGGGCTATTTTCAATAATAAAGGCTTTTGGACGGCAAAGTTTTTATTTGCTTTTTGGACAGCGCCAATTAATTCTTCCAGATAAGCTTTGTCATTTAATTTGGCATGGCTACCCACATTTGGGCAACTTACATTCAAAACAAAGTAATCTACATAGGGGTGTAGCGCATTAAAGCAGGTAAGGTAATCTTGTGTATAGTGCTCTGGAAGTGTTTGGGTGTTTTTACCGATGTTACCTCCTATTATAAGCCTTCCTTTATTGTTTTTAAGCTCAGTAATGGCTGCGTCCAAACCTTTATTGTTAAAACCCATTCTGTTAATAATGCCTTTATCATCTTTGAGACGAAACAATCTTTTTTTAGGATTTCCTTCTTGGCCTATAGGAGTGGTAGTGCCAATTTCTATAAAACCAAAACCAAAATTTGCTAGCTCATTATATAAAACAGCATTTTTATCAAAACCAGCGGCAAGACCTACTGGATTAGAAAATTTCAATCCAAACAATTCTCGCTCTAATGCAGGGTGCTTAATTTGGTAGAGACTTCTAAATAACCCTCCAAGGCCAATTAGGTGTGCCAACTTAATCAATGAAAAAGTAAAGTAGTGTACCTTTTCTGGATCAAAACTAAAAAGCAGAGGACGTAATAGGGTTTTATACATAAGAAAAAATCTTACTGCAAAAATAAGGTATAAAGTCAATACTATATATTATGAATATGTTTATTTTTAGCAAGCGATTTTTTTAAGAAATTTCAAGAACAAACGCCGCATATTATGATAGATAAAAAACACCTAATAGATAGGTTTATAAGTTATGTTACTGTTGATACAGAAAGTGATCCAACAAGTGACACGACTCCTAGCACGGCCAAACAATGGGATCTTGCCAATGCTTTGGTTGAAGAACTAAAACTCATAGGTTTACAAGATGTTACCATAGATGAAAATGCATACATCATGGCCACATTGCCAAGTAATGTGCCACATAAAGTACCTACAATTGGGTTTATATCACATTTTGACACCACTCCAGATTTTACGGGAAAGGATGTAAAACCTCAAATCATAGAAAATTATGATGGAAAAGATATTGTTTTAAATAAAGCGCAAAACATCATTCTATCTCCCTCCTATTTTGAAGACCTTTTGTTATACAAAGGGCAAACCCTTATTACCACAGACGGGACGACTCTTTTAGGAGCAGATGACAAAGCTGGCATTACTGAAATAGTTAGCGCCATGGAATACCTAGTAAAACATCCAGAGATAAAGCACGGAAAGATTCGGGTAGGATTTACTCCAGATGAAGAAATTGGTCGTGGTGCCCATAAATTTGATGTCGAAAAATTTGGGGCAGATTGGGCCTACACCATGGATGGAAGCCAGGTTGGAGAATTAGAATATGAAAATTTTAATGCCGCCGGTGCACTAGTTTCTATAAAAGGAAAAATAGTACATCCAGGATATGCCAAAGGAAAGATGGTAAACAGCATGTACATAGCTACAGACTACATTAATTCTCTGCCAAGACTTGAGACACCTGAATATACTCAAGACAGACAAGGGTTCTTCCATCTTTATAGCGTAACTGGAGAGGTAGACAGCACACAATTACAGTATATCATAAGAGACCACGACAAACAACATTTTGAAGCTAGAAAAGAAATGATGCTCAAACTCGCCGATGAATTAAACTCACAATTAGGAGAACCGTGTGTATCTGTTGAGATTAAGGATCAATATTTTAATATGCGTGAAAAAATAGAGCCCGTAATGCATATTGTAGACATAGCAGAAAAAGCAATGGAGCAAGCAGGTATAAAACCTCTAATAAAGCCAATTCGGGGAGGTACTGATGGCTCTCAACTTAGCTTTAAAGGTTTGCCTTGTCCCAATATATTTGCGGGAGGACACAATTTTCATGGAAGATTTGAATACGTTCCTGTAGAGAGTATACAGAAGGCTATTGAGGTGATTGTTAACATAGCACAACTTGTTGGAGAGGAAAAATAATAACAATAGTATATCAAAAAATGAATACCCATAAAAAAAACCTCTAGTGCTACACTAGAGGTTTTTTAATAGAATAAATATTTCTTATTTTTTCTTCGCTACAGCAGTATTAGTTTTTGTACTAATCTCCATAGAAATAGAAGAAGTTTCAAACTTCATCTTACCTGCACCTGTTTCAATCACACAAGTTCCATCATCATTAAGACTTAGTAACTTACCATGCAATCCACTTTTAGTAACAACTTTGTCGCCAGCTTTAAGTGCTTCTAGATACTTTTTTTCTTTCTTTTGTTTTTGTAAACCCGGACGTATTAAAAAAAAATACATCACAACAAATAACAAAAGCAAAGGTAACATTTGAGATATGTCTCCCATATTAATTTATCTAATTTATATTATTTTGTTACACCTGGTACCGCTGCTGCTCCCTCTTTAGGGTTTACAAAAGCTTTGATCATTAGTGTTTCTTTTCCAGCTTGTGTATTTGCAGTGATGGTTATGGTTTTGCTTACTTGGTTTTTTCCACTACCATTAAATTTCACTAACATCTCACCTGACTCACCTGGAGCAACCGGCTCTTTTGTGAAAGTTGGTACTGTACAACCACAACTACTTTTTGCACTTACAACTACTAGATTGCTTTTTCCAGTGTTTGTGTAGGTAAAAATATGCTCTACTGGAGTACCTTGAGTAATTTCGCCAAAGTCGTATTGCTTTTCGTCAAATGTCATTACTGGAAACTCACCAGTTTTTGAATCACGGTCTGCTGCTTTAGTAACATTAGTCTCAACTACGCTATCTGCAGCGTTTTTCTTGCAAGATGTAAAGGCAAATAATGCGATTACAGCTATTGCTAAAATTGAATTTTTCATAGTATAAATAATTAAAGATTTTTAAGTGTGGCTAAATTAAGTATTTTTTATAGACTATCGAAGTCCACGCCCAATTTTATTCAACTTTTTAGAAGTCTCAAATTCTTTGACTAGCTTATCTAAAATTCCATTAATAAAAATGCTGCTCTTAGGAGTTGAGTACTCCTTTGCAATTTCTAGATACTCATTAATAGTGGCACGAACAGGAATAGAAGGGAAATATAAAAACTCAGCAATACCCATTTTTAAGATAATCATATCCATTTCTGCAATACGTTCTTTATCCCAATTAGGAGTTTTACCTTCTACTTCTAGGCTTAACTTTTCATCGTTAAGAACTACTTTGGTAAACAACTGCTTGGCATAGTGTTTGTCATCCTGGTTTTTATATAATTCAGGTAATAGTATGGGGCGAGCGTTTTTTTCTGAAATTTTCGCCAACATCTTAGCCAAGGCGGTATTCACTATAGGAAAATCATCTACCCAGGTAAGTCTTTTATCCTCAATATATTCGTAATACTTATCACTGGGTGCTATCACTTTTTTAAAGAGAGATACCAAAAAATCTTTATCTTCTTTAAAACTTGTGTTTTGTTTTAGGACATACTCTTTGTAAAACTCTTTTGATCTTAAATCTTTAAGCAGTATGGTTACATATTCACCATCTAGATCCCAATAGTTGAGCTTTTTATTTTCAATGTAGCTTGAAAGGTCCTCATTTTGCTCAATTAAATCTAACACTTTATTATCTAAAAAGGTAGTGCTAAAATTCTTTTCTTCAATGGTTGCTAAATGTTTTTGCTGAGAGGTTACCAAAAATTTCTTATCCGCTTTTCTCATTTCAACAAGAAGCTGCAAAGACAAAACGTATAGATCTAGCATTTGCTCTATGCTATAAAACAAAAACTTTTCTTGCTTTTCAAGGTCTGGGTTAGTGCTTTGGCGCAGTGCATATATAGATTGCAAAACCTTTACCCGTATGTGTCTTCTAGTTAGCATGGTATGAAAGAACTTAAAAAAATGATTGATATTAAAATTTCTGTGACCAGAAATAGCACTTAATTATACTACTCTATGATAGTGCGGAGCAAATATAATACTTTAAAAAAACTGACTAGGCTTTTTCTGCTTTTCTTGCATCAATTCTTGCTTGCGCAATATTTAAAGCAGCCTGGTGGGTTGTAATATTCTCAAGTTCAGCCTTATTTAAAATTTCTAAAGTTGTGGTGTATATATTTTCTGTTTTGCGAATAATCTCTTGCTTACCGTAGTTTTCTAGCTCTGCATACACATTAATAATACCACCGGCATTGATTAAAAAATCTGGAGCATACACAATACCTCTTTCTTTAAGTAATTCAGCGTGCTTATTTTCATCTGCCAATTGATTGTTTGCAGCCCCGGCAATTACCTTGGCTTTTAATTGACCAATGGTGGCGTCATTTAAAGTAGCTCCTAAAGCGCAAGGCGCATAGATATCCATCTGCTCGGTATATAAGTTAGTGCCTGTATAAATCTCTACACTATACTTATCTCTTACCTGCTCTAGACGCGCCTGGTTTATATCACTAATAAATACTTTGGCACCTTCATTGCTTAGGTGTTCTACCAAAGCTTCACCTACATTTCCAATTCCTTGAACGTATACTACTCTATTTTCAAGATCATCTGTGCCAAAGGCATACTTTGCAGAGGCTTTCATACCCATAAAGGTTCCGTAGGCAGTTATTGGTGATGGGTTTCCGGCACCCCCCTTCTCTTCACTAATACCAGTTACATAAGGTGTTACTGTTCTTACTAAATCCATATCCCTTGTGGCCATACCAACATCTTCTGCCGTTATGTATCTACCGCCTAGGCTGTGAACAAATTCACCAAATTTTAACATAAGTTCTGGTGTCTTTTGGGTTTTAGCATCTCCTATGATAACTGCTTTTCCGCCACCTAAATTTAAGCCCGTAATTGCAGACTTGAAAGACATCCCTCTAGAGAGACGCAACACATCATTTAAAGCGTCTTGTTCGTTGTTATATTGCCACATTCTAGTACCTCCAAGTGCAGGTCCTAGGGTCGTGTCATGGATACCAATTATTGCTTTTAATCCTGTATCTTTGTCATTGCAAAAAACAATTTGCTCATGATCTTGAAAAGACAATTGACCAAAAACTGGACCCAATTTCTTAATGTCTTTAGTTGAAACAACTTCTGTTTTCATAGGCTTAAATTTTCATATCCATAAAAATGGTTTGCAAAAGTAGTATATTAGTGTTCATATATCAAAAACATTCGCGTTAAAATGCGAATTTGTTAAAAATCTTTTTGCGCTGCATGAAAGAACTCCAGTACCTCAATAAATACCTTCACAAATATAGGGGCAGGTTATTACTTGGTCTTATTACCACTGTCATTGCTGCTGTTTTTAAATTGGCAGTACCAATGAAAGTGGGAGACTCCATAACTATTGTGGAACAAAAGATTAATGGTAAAATTACAGACTTTTCTTCAGTAGAGCATGAATTACTAATAAATATTATTTTATTATTTGGGGCAACACTACTGGCGGCAGTATTTACTTTTGTAATGCGCCAAACCATTATTGTAGTTTCTAGAAAGGTAGAGTTTGATTTAAAAAACGAAGTATACCAGCATTACCAAAAACTATCTTTAGGTTTTTACAAACAAAATCGTACCGGAGATTTAATGAACCGTATAAGCGAAGATGTAGGTAAAGTAAGAATGTATATTGGCCCTGCCATCATGTATAGCACATCAACCATTACACTGTTTGTGGTAGTTATTAGCTACATGTTTCTCTCAGATCCAGAGCTCACTTTGTATGCAATAGCGCCGTTGCCTGTGTTATCTATCATGATTTACAAACTTAGTATTGCTATTCATAAGCGCTCTACCGTTGTGCAAGAGTACCTGTCTAAACTCACCACATTTACACAAGAGAGTTTTAGTGGTATTGGTGTTATTAAGGCCTATGGTATTGAACCCAGCACAACGCAAGAATTTGAGAGTCTTTCTCAAGCCAGCAAAGAAAAAAACATTAACTTAACAAAAGTACAGGCCTTATTTTTTCCTCTAATGATGCTTTTAATTGGCGCGAGCAACATTCTGGTTATCTACATAGGTGGCTCTAAATTTATTACTGGTGAAATTCAAGATTTTGGAACCATTGTATCTTTTTTAATTTATGTAAATATGCTCACTTGGCCCGTAGCAATTGTAGGATGGGTAACCTCAATGATACAACAAGCTGAGGCCTCTCAAAAAAGAATCAATGAATTTTTAAAAACAGAACCTGCAATTGTTAATACCTCAAAAATAGCAACACCTATAAAAGGAAGCATTGCTTTTAAAAACCTGAGTTTTACTTATGATGACACAAACATTCAGGCATTAAAAAATATTTCTTTTACCATACAGCCCGGAGAAACAATTGCCATTTTAGGTAATACCGGATCTGGAAAATCTACCATTTTAGAACTCATTGCACGCTTGTATGACACCGAGCCGAAGACCCTCTTTATTGATAACACCCCAATCAAAGATCTTAATTTACAAAGTTTGCGCAGTAGTATTGGCTTTGTACCTCAAGATGCTTTTTTATTTAGCGAGAGTATTAGCGAGAATATAAAATTCGGAAAACAAGACGCAACACACCAACAAGTAATCGCAGCAGCAACCTTAGCGGCTGTGCATACAAATATTGAAGGATTTACTAAAGGCTACCAAACTATATTAGGCGAACGAGGTATCACTTTAAGTGGTGGGCAAAAACAGCGAGTGTCCATAGCCAGAGCCCTTATTAAAGATCCTGCTATTTTATTGTTTGATGATTGCCTATCTGCAGTAGACACAGAAACAGAAGAAGAAATACTCAGCAATTTAAATCATATCTCTCAAAATAAAACTACCGTTATTGTAAGCCACAGAGTCTCATCTGCCAAAAATGCTGATAAAATCATAATTTTAGAAGAGGGTTGCATTATACAGCAAGGCACACACAATAAATTGGTAAACATACCTGGATACTACAAAGAATTGTACTTAAAACAGCGCACCGAAAAAGAAATCTAACTTTAAGTTGCCGCTTTTATTTTTTTTTATGATTTTTGAGTATAAATAAATTATAGAAACTTTACAATTATGGGCGAGAAATACTCGATGGAGCAAGAAGAAATATTTAGCAAGGTAATGCGTGCTGGAAGGCGTACTTATTTTTTTGACGTAAGAGCTACAAAAGCTGGTGACTATTATCTAACCATTACAGAGAGCAAAAAATTTACTAACGATGATGGTTCTTTTCATTACAAAAAGCACAAGATTTACCTATACAAGGAAGACTTTCATGAGTTCAAAGACAACCTTGAACAAATGATAGATTATGTTATCAAAGAAAAAGGGGAAGAAGTAATTAGTGAGCGTCACCGCAGTGATTACATCAAGGCAGAACAAACCCCAGCGCAGGAATCTGAAGACTCAAATCCTGGCGAGGATCAACCTGCAAAAACAAACTTTACAGATTTAGACTTTGATGATATTTAATCATTAAATAACTATTTAACACTAAAAACCGGCCGGTTATGTAAGGCCGGTTTTTTTTATCCTATTTTTTATAGGCTCTAAACGATGTCTATTTTGTATTTTTACTAGGAAATGAAATAGAAGCACTAATGAAAAAACAGACCCTTATAGCAATACTATTAACACTAGGAATCTCAAAGAGTATTGCGCAAGACTATAGCGTAGCTCTTGATTATTATCTTCCAGATGATGTTAGTTATAATCCAAATATTCCAACTCCCAAAAGCAGTATAGGCCATCAAGTTGGAGACTGGCACATCACCCATGACAAACTGGTACAATACATGTATACTCTGGCTAATAGCAGTGATAGAATAACCATAGAAAATAGAGGTACTACCTTTGAAGGCCGCCCACTGCTATTGCTAACTATAACTTCTGCAAAAAACCATTTAAACATTGAAACCATTAGAAAGCAGCATCTTGAGTTAACTCAAAAACAACCTAGCACTACAAAAATCAATGAGATGCCTATTGTAGTTCAACAAGGTTTTTCTATTCACGGAAATGAACCCAGCGGGTCTAACGCATCACTGGCAATAGCCTATTATTTGGCCGCAGCACAAGGACCATCTATAGATACACTGCTTAGCAACACCATTATATTATTTGATCCATCATACAACCCAGATGGGCTTCAGCGTTTTGCCTATTGGGCAAACAGCAACAAAAGTAAAAACATAAATCCAGACCCAAATGACAGAGAATATGATGAGGTATGGCCTGGTGGGCGCACTAATCATTATTGGTTTGACATGAACCGTGATTGGCTTCCAGCGCAATTACCAGAAAGCCAAGCACGTATTGCAACATTTCATAAATGGATGCCTAATATTTTGACAGACCACCACGAGATGGGAACCAATTCTAGTTTCTTTTTTCAGCCCGGTATTCCTTCTAGAACACATCCATTAACACCCCAACAAAATCAAGATTTAACTGGAGAAATTGGCACCTATCACGCAACGGCTTTTGATAAAATTGGTAGCTTTTATTATTCCAAAGAAAATTTTGATGACTTCTATTATGGTAAAGGATCCACCTTTCCAGATATCAATGGAAGTATTGGTATTTTGTTTGAACAGGCATCCTCCAGAGGCCATGCCCAAGAAAGTGTAAACGGCATCTTAACATTCCCCTTCACTATTCGCAATCAATTTACAGCAGCACTATCAACTTTAGAGGCAGCTGTTGCGATGCGTCAAAAAATACTAACCTACCAAAAAGAGTTTTACCAGCAAGCTTTTAAAGAAGCTGCAAAGGCTGACGCTATTGTATTTGGAGATGAAAAAGATCCCTATAAGGCCTATCATTTAGCCGAAATACTAATGCGCCAAAACATACAGGTACATAAAATAGCCAACGATTTCACCTCAAAGGGAAAACACTACACCAAAGAGAGTAGTTATGCTGTGCCAAAAAACCAAAAACAGCACAGGCTTATAAATGCAATGTTTGAAAAGAGAACCGAATTTAAGGACAGTTTATTTTATGATGTTAGCGCCTGGACTTTTCCTTTAGCATTTAATCTAGATTACAATGAAAATATACCTACTAATAAAGTGGGAGAGAAAATAACAACCTTAACAAAACCAGAAGCCACTGCCCCAAAATATTCGGGGTATGGCTATCTAATGCAATGGCATGATTACTATACGCCTAAAGCCCTCAACATGCTTTTAAAAAAAGGAATACGATCCAAAGTAGCCATGACACCTTTTAGCAGTGAAAATAAGGCGTATGACTATGGTACTATTTTAATTCCTGTTCAAAATCAAGACCTTTCACCAAAAGATATAGCAGATGCTATACAGCAAATAGTTGTACAAACAGGAGTCACTATAGACCCTGCAAACTCTGGACAAACTCAAAAAATAAATCTAGGTAGTAATCAATTCAAAGCCCTAAACTTTCCAAAGGTGGCCATGCTTGTTGGTGACGGCATTAACCCCTATGATGCTGGAGAAATCTGGCATTTGTTTGACCAGCGCTATGACATACATATCACAAAACTGGACACAAAAAACTTTGGAAGAGCAGATATTAGTAAGTATACAGATATCATAATGCCTGCCACTAGAGGCGATGCTTTAAACAAAGATGCTGCTAAAAAATTAAAGACATGGGTTCAAAGCGGCGGGACACTTATTGGCTATAAAAGCGCTGGTAAATGGTTAGAAAAAAACGAGTTTATGAAAATGAATTTCAAAACTAAAAAGGATACAGCAAACAATATTAGTTTTGAACAGCGTGGAGATTATAAAGGTGCACAATATATTGGAGGAGCTATTTTCCAGACAACACTAGACCGCTCCCACCCTATTGCATTTGGATACAAAAACAAAAACCTTCCTGTTTTTAGAAATACCACACTATTTTTAGAGGCAGATAAAAACAGCTACAACAACCCTATAAAATATGCTACTAGCCCACTGCTTAGTGGTTATATTTCTAAACCCAACTTAGCGTTTTTAAAAAATACGGTCCCCTTTAAAAAAGCAAACCTTGGGCGTGGAAATGTACTCTATTTTACAGACAATACTAATTTTAGAGCTTTTTGGTACGGTACAAATAAGTTATTAATGAACGCTATTTTCTTTGGAGATCATATGTAGTTTAACTCATAGTATCAAATAATAACACACTGCTCCCTTTTGCAAACAACAAGGGTACTTAAATAAATAAAACAAAAATGATCACAAAAATTATCGTGCTAGGTATTTATGTAGCTATTCTATTTTTAATAGGAATAATTGCCTCTCGAAGAGTAAAGAGTATGAGTGATTATTATTTAGGCGGAAAAAAGATGGGCTTTTGGGCGGTTGCATTTTCTGCCAGAGCAACTGGTGAATCTGGATGGCTTTTAATAGGCCTTACAGGCATGGGAGCCATAGCTGGGTATTCTGGATATTGGGTCGTAGCTGGTGAACTCCTTGGTGTTTTTATATCCTGGCAATTTATGGCAAAAAAGTTTAAAAAAATGTCAGACAGCTACAAGGCCATTACCATTCCAGACTATCTGCAAAGTCATTTTAAATCCTCTACAAACACCCTAAGGATAATTGCCGCCTCTGTACTAGTTGTTTTTGTAGTTATATATGTAGCCTCACAAATGGACGTGACAGGCATAGCTTTTGAGTCTATGCTGGGTATTGATTATCGTATTGGTGTACTTGTTGGCTTTAGTATTGTACTAGTATATATATTTATTGGGGGTTTTGTAGCGGCTGTTTGGTCAGACATGTTTCAAGGTGTTTTGATGTTTTTTGGTCTAGTATTGCTTCCTATTGTGGTTTGGTTCTCTATGGATCATGGAGCTGGCATAACCCAAGGGCTTAATGCCATAGACCCAACTTTAACCCAACTCATGGGAAGAAGTGATGACCCATGGATGAACTTATTTACCATACTAGGTTTTTCCATGATTGGGCTTGGTTTTTTAGGCTCGCCACAAGTGTATGTTCGTTTTATGTCAATCAATAGCGAACACGAAATAGATAAAGGTAAGTGGGTTGCGCTACTTTTCACGCTCCTAACTGATGCCGCTGCAGTTACTATTGGTATTTTGGCTAGAATTTATTTCACGGGGCAAGGGCAAGACCCAGAAGCTATACTGGGTACTGGAGGAGAAGATGTCCTGAGTATGATTACCAATGAGTTTTTGCCCACCATTTTAGTGGCTATTTTTATTGCCATTGTGCTCTCGGCAATTATGTCTACTATAGATTCATTACTTATACTAGCCTCTAGCGCTGTTACAAGAGATTTTTATCAAAAAATATTTAGGCCAGATTTAAAAGATGAGGACTTAGCAAATTTCTCTAGAGGGGTCACTATTGTAATGGCACTAGCCGCACTTGGTATTGCCGTTTTATTATATAATCTATATCCAGATAGGCAAGTTTTCTGGATTATGATTTTTGGCTGGTCTGGGATAGCAGCCACGTTCTGTCCTGTAATTATCTTATCATTATTTTGGAAAGGATACTCAGAAAAAGGTGCGATAGCCTCTATGGTTACTGGTTTTTTATCTGTAATCTTTTTTAAATTTGTAGTCTCAGAGATGGAAACAATTGGCCCTTATTTTAAAGAGTTGGATGTGTTGGCACCTTCCTTTTTACTGGCAATGATTGTAGGGTATATTTTCTCGAAGATATTTCCGCCTAAATTAAGCAAGTAAAAGAAAATAGTATAAAATAAAAAAGAGCCTTCATTCCCATGAAGACTCTTTTTGGGTGGAAGACCGGGTTCGAACCGGCGACCTCTGGTACCACAAACCAGCGCTCTAACCAACTGAGCTACAACCACCATGTAGCGCTCTTTTTAAAGAGTTAGCAAAATCACTAAAGCATTAGATACTTAAGCGGGTGCAAAGATAGAATATTAGAATTCTATCTGCAATTAAAAAAATAAAAAAATAAGGCTTTTTCTTTATTAAACTAACCATCAGTTGGTAACAAAACTAGCTTTGGTTTTATATTAAATCAAAAATAGAATTGACCCCTATGTAACGCTCTATAGTATAACCCTCAGCGGCATTTACTCCAATGAGTCTTCCAAGGTTTCTGTCACGATACTCCATACTATCTGTAGCATTTTTTGAGGCAATAGGAGTCATTGGCTCTTTACTCTTTACATCAAAGAATTGACTTTCATAGGCGTGTACAGCTTTTAATTTTATTTCTTGATACCCAGAAATATCAACCACAAAATCTGGAATTAGATCCTTCCATTGTATGTAATGATATACTTGTTTTGGCCTCCAAGGTTCTTGAATCTCACCATCCTCCATGGTCTCTATCTTTCTAAGACCACTTAAAAAACAGGCAGTACTTGCAAGATCACTTCCTTTTGGATGGTCTATATGTCTATCATCTACGGCATTGCACAGTACTATTTCTGGCTTGTATTTTCTTAAAAATTGAATTACTTTTAGCTGGGACTCTGCATCGTTTTGAAAAAACCCATCTGCTAGGGCTAAATTATGTCTAAAAGAAACACCAAGAATTGCAGCAGCAGCAGCACCTTCCTGATCTCTTATTTCTGCGCTACCCCGTGTTCCTAACTCACCTCTTGTAAGGTCTAAAATACCAACTTTTTTCCCTTTGGCTATTTCTTTGGCAATGGTACCACCGCAACTCATCTCAACATCATCTGGGTGAGCTCCTATTGCTAATATATCTAGTTTCATAATAAAGAGTATTACTGTAATTAGTTTCTTTTTTTTGTAAGCGCCTCAAAGGCTTGAGTAAAATCTGCTAGTAAGTCTTTCTTCTCTTCGATTCCTACAGAAAAACGAAGTAAACCATCTGCAATCCCTTGATGGGCTCTTTCTTGGGGGCTCAACAAGGCATGGCTAGTATGGGTTGGAGATAAAATTGTAGACTCCACACCTGCTAGGCTCATAGATTGTTTTACTAGCTTTAATTGCTTCATAAATTTGTTAGGGTCTAGACTATCAATTAGCTCGAAAGACAACATACCTGAGTATCCTTTCATCTGTTTTTTAGCCAAGAGGTGGTCTGGGTGGCTCCTTAACCCTGGATAATAGACCTTGGCTACCAATGGATGTTTCTCCAACCATTTGGCTATTTTCTTTGCGTTTTTATTTTGCGCCTTCACGCGTAGGGCCATGGTTTTTATACTTCTCTCCAAAAGCCAAACGGTATAATCACTTAAACTACCTCCTATGTTTTTTGAAATATTCCAGATAACATCCATGTGTTTGGATGATGCAGCAACAGCTCCAGCACAAATATCACTATGGCCTCCCATATACTTTGTGGCGCTATGAATCATAATATCAATACCAAAATCTGCAGGGGTTTGATTGATAGCAGATGCAAAAGTATTATCTATCATAGAGACCAAAGAATGCTGTTTTGCAAGGCGTGCAATAATTTCCAAGTCTGTAATTTTCATCAGCGGGTTACTGGGCGTTTCTACATAAATTACTTTGGTATTTGTTTTAATCGCTTTTGCAAAATCTTTTTCAGTAAAACCAGCTGCAAAAGTATACTCAATACCAAATTTATGAAATTCTTCAACCACAAAATTATAGGTACCTCCGTATAGGGTTTGAGGCAATACAACATGATCTCCTTTGTGTAAAAAAGCCAACAAGCAGTGGCTAACTGCAGCCATTCCACTACTAAAAATCATTCCTGCCTCACTTTTTTCTAGTGCCGCTATCTTCTTGCCTAATCCTTCTTGGTTTGGTGTATTAAAATACCGAGGGTATCTTTTTACATCTACACCATCATACTGGTAAGAGCTAGACATAAATAAAGGAGAAATAGCACCTTGAAACTGTGTGTCTTTAACCTCACCTACATGAGTGCAGATAGTATTGATGCCTAGATTTTTTCTTTTCATAAAACAAAAAAATTAAAGCCCTAAGGTATTAAAACCTTTCAAGGTTTGCTATATTTATAACATGAAATTATTGTTAAAAAACATTGCAACGCTACTTCAAATAAGACCCCTTACTACACAAAAAGTAAGTGGCCCAGAGATGAAAGAGCTTCCCAGGCTAGTAGACGCCTGGCTGCTAGTAGAGGATGATGTGATTCACAGCTTCGGAAATATGAGCGAAATGCCAAATTTTCAAGGCATTAAAACCCTTGATTGTTCTGGCAAAATAGTCTTACCCTCTTGGTGTGACAGCCACACACACCTTGTGTATGCTGGCAATAGAGAGCAAGAATTTGTGGATAGAATTAATGGACTCAGTTATCAAGAAATTGCAGCTAGTGGCGGTGGTATAATCAACTCTGCCAAAAAACTACAGGCTACTACCCAAACAGCATTATTTGCCCAGTCTGAAAAAAGACTACAAGAGGTCATACAACAAGGCACGGGAGCGATAGAAATAAAAAGCGGTTATGGTCTTACCACACAGGCAGAGATGAAAATGTTGCGCGTAGCAAAACAATTAGGAGAAAAATACAACATCACAGTAAAGACAACTTTTCTAGGAGCGCATGCTATACCTTCTGAATTCAAAGACAATAAAGACGGGTATCTGGATTTGGTTTGTGGAGAAATGATGGAAGAAATTGCCAGTGAAAACCTAGCAGATTATGTTGATGTTTTTTGTGAGAAAGGATATTTCTCTGTTGCAGATACCAATAGAGTATTACAAGCAGGAAAAAAGCACGGGCTTATTGCAAAAACCCATGTAAATCAATTTACAGCCATGGGCGGGGTTACAATTAGTGTTAAAAACGATGCCCTAAGTGTAGATCACCTTGAGGTTTTAAACAAACAAGACATTACAGCCCTTCAAGAAAGTCAAACCATGCCTGTGGCATTGCCTTTGTGCTCTTATTTTTTAAGCATCCCATACACACCTGGTAGAGAAATCATTGGTGCAGGATTACCCCTGGCGCTAGCTTCAGATTACAACCCAGGATCATCTCCAAGTGGTAACATGAATTTTGTGGTAGCTACTGCCTGTATAAAAATGAGACTAACTCCTGAAGAAGCTATCAATGCCGCCACAATAAACGGGGCTTATGCTATGGGGCTTAGTGAGTCTCATGGGAGTATTACCAAGGGTAAAAAAGCCAATTTAATTATCACCAAAGAAATTCCAAGCTATGGGTTTTTACCCTACGCTTTTGGGAGTAATACTATAGACCAAGTAATTTTAAACGGAACACTAGTATGAGCCTTCAATTTTACACAACAGAAGACTTAAAAAAACACAGCTCTTCACGCCAAGGAGAAGAAAAATTTGGCCAGGCGGTTGGCCTTGTAAATTCTTGGCAAGCCCTTGAAAAAAGCAATGCCACATATGCGGTATTAGGCATCGCAGAGGATGTTGGTGTTCGCGCCAATATGGGCAGATCTGGGGCAGAAAAAGCTTGGAGTAGTTGCCTTTCTGCACTTTGCAATATTCAATCCAACTCTTATACAAACCCAAGTAACACTATTATTTTAGGTGAGATAGATTGCAAAGCTGAGCAGCAAAGCGCTTGTAAACTAGATATAAAAGATCCCAATTACCAGACCAAAATTGGTGGTTTAGTCCAACAAATTGACACTAAAGTAAGCAGGGTTATTGCAAAGATTATTTCAGCAAAAAAGATTCCTGTAATTATTGGTGGGGGTCATAACAATAGCTACGGAAATATTAAAGGAGCAGCCACTGCATTAAAGGCTGGTATAAACTGTATAAATCTTGATCCACACACAGACTTTAGAGCTCTTGAGCATAGGCATAGCGGTAATGGCTTTAGGTATGCAATGGAAGAAGGGTACCTAAAAAAATACTATATCTTAGGGCTGCATAAAAACTACACCTCAAGTGCAGTATTTGATACCATGGATGCGCTGAAAGAACAAATACAATACTCCTTTTATGAGGATTATATAATCGGAACCTCCTTTAAACAAATGTTAGAAGAGGCAAAAAGTTTTTGTGCAAACAGCCCCTTTGGCCTTGAGCTAGATATGGATGCAATAAAACAAATGGCAAGTAGCGCAATAAGTCCTAGTGGTTTTTCTCTGCAGCAAGCCAGGGAGTATGTGTCTTATTTTTCTAGATTAAAAAACTGCCAATACATACATATATGCGAAGGGGCGCCTACACGCGAGCTGCATTACAATCAAGTGGCTAAGGCCCTATCATACCTTGTAAGTGATGTTATTTCAAAGGCATAAAAAAACTGCATGTTTATACACATACACCTTTAGTTTTTATTTTATTAAACAATACTAGGCAGTAACCGAGTACATTTTTTCTCTTTGCTCTTTAATATTTGAATCATTCATGTACTCATCAAAAGTCATGTAACGGTCTATCACTCCTGTTGGGGTTAACTCTACAACTCTTGTACCTACTGTTTGAGCAAACTCATGATCATGAGTGGTAAGCATAACAGTTCCTTTAAAGTTTGTAAGTGAGTTATTAAAAGCAGTAATAGACTCCAAGTCCAAATGATTTGTAGGCTCATCTAGCATTAAAACATTTGCACGCATCATCATCATTCTGCTGAGCATACAGCGCACTTTTTCTCCTCCAGAGAGCACATTACACTTTTTAAGGGCTTCTTCACCAGAGAAAATCATCTTTCCTAAAAACCCTCTAATATGTACTTCTTCTCTTTCTTCTTCTGTTTTTGCCCATTGACGTAACCAATCTACAAGGTTCATGTCTTTACTTTCAAAAAAATGATGGTTGTCTAAAGGCAAATAACTTTGAGTTGTTGTAACACCCCATTGAACATCACCAGAATCTTGCTTTGCATTGCCATTAATAATCTGGTAAAAAGCAGTGGTTGCTCTGGAGTCTTTAGAATAAATTACAATCTTATCTCCTTTTGTAAGATTTAGGTGAATATTTTTAAACAACATTTCTCCATCTAGAGATGCAGAGAGGTTCTCAATATTTAATATTTGGTCTCCTGCTTCGCGTTCACGATCAAAAATAATGGCAGGATATCTTCTACTAGAAGGTCTAATATCTGCCACATCCAATTTTTCGATCATTTTTTTTCTGCTGGTAGCTTGCTTAGATTTAGCTACATTGGCAGAAAACCGACGAATAAAATCTTCTAATTCTTTCTTTTTATCTTCTGCTTTTTTGTTTTGCTGAGAACGTTGACGCGCTGCCAATTGACTGCTCTGGTGCCAAAAAGTATAATTTCCACTAAAGTGATTTATTTTTCCAAAGTCAATATCACTGATATGAGTACATACAGCATCTAAAAAGTGACGGTCATGAGACACAACAATAACGCAGGCATCGTAGTTGGCCAAAAAATGTTCTAACCAAGAAATTGTTTCATAGTCCAAATCATTGGTAGGCTCATCCATAATTAACACATCTGGAGATCCAAAAAGCGCCTGTGCTAACAATACACGAACTTTTTGTTTACCATCAATATCGCCCATAAGGCTGAAATGAAGGCTCTCATCGATACCAAGGTTAGATAATAATGCCGCAGCGTTACTATCTGCATTCCAACCATCCATCTCTTCAAAAAGCACCTGAAGCTCCCCTATTTTCTCTGCATTTTCATCTGTGTAGTCTGCGTACAGGGCATCAATTTCGCTTTTAATTTTAAACAAATCTTTATTACCACGCACAACAGTTTCCAGTACAGGAAACTCGTCATAGGCGTTGTGGTTTTGTTCTAGCACAGACATGCGCTTTCCAGACTGCAAGTGTACATGACCAGAGGTTGGGTCTTGTTTTCCAGAAATAATTTTAAGTAATGTAGATTTACCAGCACCATTGGCACCAATAATACCATAACAATTCCCTGCAACGAATTTTGTATTTACCTCATCAAAAAGAACTCTTTTACCAAATTGTACCGAAAGATTAGAAACTGAAAGCATGTGATATAGTGTGTTAAATTTGGCGCAAAAATAGCCAATAATAGCATATTAAATATAGATTCCTGTTTTTTAATTTGTTTTAACGGCATATTAACAACCTTGCATATAACAGTGGGTTATATTTGTTATGTTAAGACAACCAAAATTGACCAAAAAATTAGTATTCATACTTGCGTGTAGCTTTTTTTTATCTTGCAGCAATAAAGATAAGAACGAGATTTCCACTTATATAGGTGGGCAAATCATTAATCCTAAAATGGATTATGTGCTTTTAAGTCATCATGACAAAAAAATTGACACCATCACATTAAACAACAGTGGAGCCTTTGATTTCCAGTGTGAAAACTTACAAACCAATCTCTACATCATTAAGCACGGAGAGCTACAATACATATTTATAGAACCTGGAGACAGCATTATGTTTCGGCTAAACACCGTCGGCTTTGATGAATCCTTAGCCTTTAGTGGTCGAGGTGCAGAAAAAAATAATTTCTTAATGAATTTGTTTTTGCAAAATGAAGAAGAGGATAAAAGACTTCCAGAACTCTACAAATTAAATCCAAAGCCTTTTGAAAAGGAAATTTTTCATGTAAAAAAGGCATTGCTAAGAGAATTAGATGAATTTATTATTTCAGAAAAACCTAGTGAATCATTTATACACATTGCCCTGGCAAACATAAATTACAATTACTATTCTAGAAAAGAGTTGTATTTATCCTCAAAAAAAACAGCTAATGATCACAAAGACACTCAATACCCAGAAAACTTCTTTACCTACAGAGATAGTATTGAGCTTAACGATAATACCTTAAAAAACTACTACACCTACTATCAATTCATCAATAGGTACTTAGACAACCTAGCTTACCATGGCCACACAAAAAAAGAACCAACTTTTAACAAAATATCTTACTGGCATCAAACGCAAAAATTAAAGCTTATAGACAGCTTAATTACTAACAAACAACTTCATGATAATTTATTACAAAATACCGTTAAAAGGTATTTAGTGCATGCAGATGATCCAAAAAAAGAGCACGATTTGGTGGCTTTATATAAAAAGTTAGACCACAATAAGGCTCACCAAAATGAGGTAGAAAAATATGCCCACAATACTGCCAAAATAAATGCAGGTAAACTAATACCAAATCTAGCCTTAATAACTACCAATAGTGAGATTACATCAATTCAAAAAATCAACACCTCCAAAACTGTTTTCTTTTTCTGTAATAGTGAATCCGTAAAGCATTACAAAGAAATTCATGTGCGTGTTGCAGATTTAAAAAATAAATATCCAGAATATACATTTATAGGTATTAATACCGGCTCAGACCTTGAAGCTTGGAAAAAAACAGTTATAAGTTCAGGGTACAACCCATCACAAGAGTATCTATTAAAAAATAGCAGCACTGCAAAAAATGCGCTTTTTATCAATTCTGCAAATAAAGCCATGATTGTAGACAAAGGAGGTATTATATTAGAAGGGAATTCAAATCTGTTCAATCAAAACTTTGAGTCATTATTACTGGGGCATCTCAACAAAAAATAGTAGTCTTAATTTCCTTTGTTATAATCTTCTAAGAATTTTGCTAGCCCAATATCCGTCAAAGGATGTTTAACAAGTCCCTCAATACAAGACAAAGGCCCTGTCATGACATCTGCACCAATTTTTGCGCAATCCAAAACGTGCATTGTATGCCTTACAGAGGCAGCAAGAATTTGTGTTTCAAAACCATAATTGTCATAAATAAGTCTAATTTCTGATATCAAATTAAGCCCATCTGTAGATATATCGTCAAGTCTTCCAATAAAAGGAGAGACATAGGTTGCACCTGCTTTTGCAGCCAGTAAAGCCTGCCCAGAAGAGAATACTAACGTACAGTTGGTTCTTATGCCTCTGTCACTAAAATATTTAATAGCTTTAATTCCATCTTTAATCATAGGTATTTTAACCACAATTTGCTCATGAAGTTTTGCTAGAGCTTCTCCTTCTTTAATCATTGCCTGGTACTCTGTAGCAATTACCTCAGCAGAAACATCTCCATCAACTAAAGAACATATATCTATGTAATGTTGTAAAATATTTTGATGGCCTGTAATACCCTCTTTAGCCATTAAAGACGGGTTTGTGGTAACTCCATCCAAAACACCAAGGCTTTGAGCTTCTTTAATTTGTTCTAGATTGGCAGTATCGATAAAAAATTTCATAAAATTAAATTTTCGTTTAAAGTAAAAACACTCAATATAAATAAGCCTATAAGCTGTTATAAATATAAAGAAATTAAAACAGGGGGTAAATTATATATCTAAGAAACTACCTAACTAACTTTTTATATTTAATACGCTTAGGCATTAAATCACCCCCCAAACGTTTTTTCTTACTCTCTTCATATTCACTAAAGCATCCCTCAAAAAAATAGACTTGACTATCTCCCTCAAAGGCTAGTATGTGAGTGCAAATTCTATCTAAAAACCAACGGTCGTGACTAATAACTACAGCGCAACCAGCAAAATTCTCAAGACCTTCTTCCAGGGCCCTTAGGGTATTTACATCCAGATCATTGGTTGGTTCATCAAGCAATAGCACATTACCTTCTTCTTTTAAGGTCATAGCCAGGTGTAACCTGTTTCGCTCCCCTCCAGAGAGAAGTGATACTTTTTTATTTTGCTCACTTCCTGTAAAATTAAATCTACTCAAATAGGCTCTAGAATTTACTTCTTTACCACCCATGAGCACAAGTTCTTGTTCATCACTAAAGTTTTGCCAGATTGATTTATCTTGGTCAATGTTAGAGTGTGCTTGATCTACATAAGAAACCTTTGCCGTTTCACCAATAGTGAAAGACCCTTTATCTGGAGATTGCTCGCCCATTATCATTCTAAAAATAGTTGTTTTACCAGCACCATTTGGCCCAATAACTCCAACAATTCCTGCCTGGGGTAAATTAAAATTTAAATCTTCGTAAAGTAACTTATCTCCATAAGCCTTACTAACACCAGTTGCCTCAATAACATTGGTTCCTAGACGAGGGCCGTTTGGTATGTATATTTCAAGCTTTTCGTCTAGTTGTTTTTGATCTTGGCTCATTAGCTTGTCATAGTTATTTAGACGCGCTTTTTGTTTTGTTTGCCTCCCTTTAGCACCTTGACGTACCCACTCTAGTTCTCTTTCTAGTGTTTTTTGACGCTTACTGGCTGTTTTACTTTCTTGCGCCATACGCTTGGATTTTTGATCAAGCCAAGAAGAGTAGTTTCCTTTCCAAGGAATACCTTCACCTCTATCTAATTCAAGTATCCAACCAGCAACATTATCTAGAAAATACCTATCATGGGTTACGGCAATTACCGTTCCTTTATATTGTGCCAAATGGTGTTCTAGCCAATGTACACTTTCTGCATCTAAGTGATTGGTAGGTTCATCTAAAAGTAGTATATCAGGCTCTTGCAGCAGCAGTCTACAAAGAGCTACACGCCTGCGTTCACCTCCAGAGAGAATACCAATTTTTTTATCACCCTGAGGTGTTCTTAGGGCATCCATAGCAATTTCTAATTTAGTCTCTAGCTCCCAAGCATTACTAGCATCAATTTGATCTTGTAAAATGGCTTGTCGCGCCATTAGCTTATCCATTTTATCTGCATCACTGTAGACCTCCTCTAAACCAAATTGATCGTTAATTTTATTATACTCATCTAAAATAGCAACCGTTTGTGCGGCGCCCTCCTTCACAATTTCTAGTACTGTTTTTTCTGGGTCTAATTGTGGCTCTTGTTCTAAATAACCAACAGTATATCCTGGAGAAAAAACAACATCCCCTTGGTAGTTTTTATCTACTCCTGCTATGATTTTAAGTAAGGTAGATTTACCACTACCGTTAAGTCCTAGAATACCAATTTTAGCTCCATAGAAAAAACTTAAGTATATATTTTTAAGCACGGGTGTATGTGCATTTTGGAATGATTTGGTCAATCCAGACATTGAGAAAATTACTTTTTTATCGTCAGACATTATTGATAATTAATAGTTAATACTTTTAAGTAATATAGTGATTTACATTCTTCCTTTTAATGCGTTAAATACCCAGGCAATGGCAAAAAAGCCAATTCCTACGGATGCAAATCCCCAGCCAGCAACATCATCATATTTAAATGCGCCAAGTGCAATAAGTGATAAGCCAACTATAATCATAATTAGTGTGGCGTATCCCAAAACAGTGTTTTTGTTCATCATGGTGGTTGTTTTTAGCTATTTCATACTGAAAAATAGCAAATACTATTAGGTTTGTTTACAGCCGTCACACTAGAAGAAATTTAAAAAAAAAGCAAAAACTCGCTTTAAGATTCCGAAGAAGAAAAAAACCAACCTTTGGCAATGGCTAATATGGCAAATATCGTGAATTTAAAATAGTTTTGCCATATTGATAATAGTATAGTTTCGTATTTTTACAGGTATAAAACAACACTATGGACCTTAGCATTAATAAAAACGAAGATCATAATAAGTTACTTCTCTCAGATTTACGCAAACGTTTTGCTAAAGTAAAACTTGGTGGCGGCGAAAAGCGCATTGAAAAACATCATGCAAAAGGAAAAATGACTGCACGAGAACGCATTGATTACCTGTTAGATGATAAAAATAAATCTATAGAAATAGGTGCTTTTGCTGGGGATGGAATGTATAAAGAACATGGTGGTTGCCCTAGTGGTGGTGTTGTTGTAAAAATTGGATACATTATGGGTAAGCAATGTATTGTTGTTGCCAATGACGCTACTGTAAAAGCAGGTGCTTGGTTTCCAATAACTGGAAAGAAAAATTTACGCGCACAAGAAATTTCTATAGAAAACAAGCTGCCTATTATTTATCTAGTAGATAGCGCAGGAGTATATCTGCCGATGCAAGATGAAATATTTCCAGACAAAGAACACTTTGGACGTATTTTTAGAAACAATGCTGTAATGAGCAGCATGGGTATTACGCAAATTTCTGCCATAATGGGTAGTTGTGTTGCTGGTGGAGCCTACCTACCAATTATGAGTGATGAGGCTATAATTGTAGATAAAACAGGTAGTATATTCTTGGCAGGAAGCTATCTTGTCAAAGCGGCAATTGGAGAGAGTATAGACAACCAGAGTTTAGGCGGTGCCACTACACATTGTGAAATTAGCGGCGTTACAGACTACAAGGCAAAAGATGATAAAGATGCCTTAGACAAAATAAAAAACATTGTTTCAAAAATTGGCGATTTTGACACCGCAGGGTACAACAGAGAAAAAGCCGCTAAGCCAGCAAAAGATCCCCAAGAAATATACGGTATACTTCCAAGATCTAGAGCAGAGCAATATGATATGCAGGCCATTATAGATAGATTGGTAGACAACAGTGAGTTTGAAGAATACAAAAAAGGGTATGGCCAAACTATTTTAACAGGCTACGCACGTATAGATGGCTGGGCAGTTGGAATCATAGCTAATCAACGCACACTAGTTAAAACAAAAAGTGGTGAAATGCAATTTGGAGGTGTTATATACAGTGATAGTGCAGACAAAGCAACGCGTTTTATTGCCAATTGTAATCAGAAAAAAATTCCACTAGTTTTTCTTCAAGATGTAACAGGGTTTATGGTAGGTAGTAAAAGTGAACACGGAGGTATTATAAAAGATGGTGCCAAAATGGTAAATGCTGTTAGTAATAGTGTGGTGCCAAAATTCACGATTATTATTGGAAATAGCTATGGTGCAGGAAATTACGCGATGTGCGGTAAAGCCTATGACCCAAGATTGATTGCAGCATGGCCAAGTGCGAATCTTGCAGTAATGAGCGGTAACAGTGCTGCTAAGGTTTTACTTCAAATAGAAACAGCCTCACTAAAAAAACAAGGTGAAAAAATATCTGAAAAGCAAGAAAAAGAACTCTATGACCGCATTAAAGAAAGGTATGACAATCAAATATCTCCTTATTATGCTGCTTCTCGTATCTGGACAGACGGCGTTATAGACCCGTTAGAGACAAGAACTTGGATATCTATGGGTATTGAAGCTGCAAACCACGCTCCTATTGAAAAACAATTTAATTTGGGTGTAATACAAGTCTAATTTCTCTACCAAGTAATAGCTTTAATAGCCTCTTGCCTGCCATTAACATACCTAAACCCATTTGCACCCCAATAGCCCGCTTCTTCAAGCATTATTCTGATGTCTTTTTTCCACTGCTTAATTGTAACTGTGGTATTAAGCTCAATGGCGTAAACGGTATTTACATGCAGTGGGTAATCACCATTTACAGGAACTCCTTGTTGGCTATCCCACATACCAAAAGTAGTACCAGAACTATGCCCATAAGTACCTAAAGGATGGGTATAAATAGAAGGTCTAAGCCCTATATCTCTTGCTTGTTTTAAAGACTTGGCAAGTATCTGGTTTCCTGTGCTGCCGGTATTAAAGTTTCCTGTAAAAATATCTTGCACTTGATTGCCTTTTGCAAAAGCAGTTGCTAAAAACTCTGGCACCTTAGTTTCCTGTTTTCTTAAAACATAAGCATGTCTTTGGCAATCTGTATTTAATGAAATATAGGTGATTCCAAAATCACAATGTAACAAATCACCGGGAAGGACTGTCTTTTGCTTTTCGCCTTTGGCAAATGAATAAATGTGGCTTTGCAGAGCTTCGTTATCTCTTTGTATGTCAATGGTTGGGTGAAACCATGTCTCTAAGCCTAAAGAAGTAACCTTTTGCCGCATCCACCAAACAATATCATCTGTTGTTGTTTTTCCTGGAGTAATCACAGCGGCGCTAAATGCCTGATCAATAATAGCGCTGGTTATATCTACTAATTGATTGTAAAGAACCATTTCTTTTTCTGTTCTAGTCTCTATCCAAGCAATGGCAAGTTTCTCCGCAGAAACTAATTTTTCTTCTAAATTACTTGGCAAAGCTTCCATCAGCTCTTGATATTCTGTTTGTACCAAGCCGTCTGCTATACCAAAATGCTTTGAGATATTAATCCCTATTTTATTTACAGGACGCTCTTTTATAATTTCAACCAAACGCTCCCATTGATTGGGTTGTTTTTCTTTATCCCAAGAGGAGGTAATGTTGGCTCCAACATCGTACCTTGCAACAGCAAGACGCTCGAGGGTATTATTTTGTTTATCTCTAAAGAAAACTAAAATGGTTCTTCTGCGAGCATTAAGCCAGGTTGCCGGAAGCATTGTGCGCATCACCGGGTCTTCATTATATTCTCTGGCAATCACTAGCCACATATCGATGCCTGTATCATCCATAAGTTGGGGAAGCAAGTTGTCAAACCTGTCTTTTAAAATTTCATCACGCAGGGTAGCCCGATCTCGCTCAGTTAGTATTTGTGAATAGGCCACAGAAACTGTTGCTACAGAGAAAATAAATGTTAAAAGTAAAAGAGAAAATAAATGTTTCATGAGCCTCATATTTGTTTTTTAAAGATACTTAAAAAATAAAACGCAAAACAAAACAACATTAGCCTGGCAGTATCTTGTACTTTAATTGTAGCCTTTAATTAAGTCTTTAATAGCACTACGTTTTATTTTACCCGTCTGTGTTAACGGAAATTTAGAAAGAGTAAATATTTTTTTAGGTCTATGGTAAGGTTCTAACTCGTAGATTACCTCACGATAGGCTCCTGCCTGTTTTGGATCTTCGAGTTCGAGGACCAAAATAAGCTGCTCACCCAAAGCCTGGTCTTGCAGGGAAGAAATAATAAAAGGAACTTTTATAAAATCACGCAGTAGCAGTTCAATTTTTTCTGGAAATAACTTAACACCACCACTATTAATTACATTGTCATGCCTTCCTAGCCATTCAAAACTTTTTGTATCATGCAGGGTAACAACATCATTTGTAATAACCTTTGAACTGCCTTGAATAGGGGCATCAATCACCAAACAACCTCTAGAATCTAGATCAAAACTAACATTAGGTAAAGCAGTGTACACATTGGTCTTGTCTTCACCATTCACGCGCCTAACGGCTACATGGGAAATGGTTTCTGTCATGCCATAAGTAGCATATACCTGTGTAGATTTTGTTTGTAATTTGGTTTCTAAATCTGGATCTATAACACCTCCTCCAATAATGAGTTTTTTAATTTTGTCTAGGGCATTTAAGGTATGATATACCTGATATGGAACCATAGCAGCAAAGTCATAGGTATTATCATATTGTGTGATAGCATCCTTATCTGGAGCCACTACATGCAAATCCCAGCCCATGGTCAAGGCGCGTACCAACATCATTTTACCAGCAATATATTTTGCAGACAGGCAAAGTAGCGCTGTGTTGTTTGTTCCTAGATTAAAATATACTCCAGTAGCAAAAGCGCTATGAACCATATTTGTTTTCAGTAATTTGATTTTCTTAGGAGTACCTGTAGAGCCTGATGTTTTTACTTTTATATACGGTTTTTCGTTAAACCACTTTACAATAAATTTTGCAATAGCTACTTCATGAGAAGCACCTTTCTCTTTGAGCTGTTTAGCAAACAGAACAATTTCTTCGGAGGTTTCAAACTCAAGACCGTTAAATTTAAATGAAGAATGTAGCTTTATTGATGGTTCCAAAAGTGATGTATTTATAACAGTTGTATCTCTAGATTGGTTACATTAAAAATTTAACAATTCTAAGTACTGGATACAGCTACTTTTCCAAAGAGTTTTTTACTCCAGTTATTCCAGTTGTATT
>Ga0209193_1000217_pt1 | contig 41634 bp, 32 predicted proteins | sample COGITO_mtgs_1003_FD_185515 | JGI IMG/M metagenome (GOLD analysis project Ga0209193, IMG submission 185515) | Pelagic marine microbial communities from North Sea - COGITO_mtgs_100330 (SPAdes) (version 2) | ecosystem: Environmental > Aquatic > Marine > Epipelagic ...
TTCTACTAACAGCAATAAAATTTGATCCTTTACTATCTTCTTCAATTTTGTAAGGCCAAGACAAACTGTTATTTACAATGCCACTAACTAGTTTATCTGCTTCATTAGAAATAAACAGTTGCAATTGTGTGTAGCGAAGTAATTTTTTAACAGTAAGTGGAAATAATTTTTTTTCTAGAATCTGCTCCGGATATTTTTTTGCGTAAGCATTTAATCCTGCTGCAAAACCCTCTGCGAGGGCTATAAATTTTTTATCTAAAGTGTTGTAGTATTTGTCAACTGTTTCTTCAGATTGAATTAATTGTGTTAAAAAATCGGCTCCGGCACCTTTTAAACCAATGAGTTTTCCCAGCAATCCATTACCCGCTAAATACCCTTCTTGAATAAGTTTAAAATGGTCTTCTGCTTGCGCCCAGGCAAAGCCATAAGCTACCTCAGGGTCTGTTGCTGCATATATATGAGGTACACCATAATTGTCTCTTATAATTTCTATGTGATCTGGGTTAATTTGAGAATACCCTTTAAAATAAATACTGATAGCAAAAAGAAGGAATACAATTTTTTTCATAAGGTTATGATTCACAACATAAGTAGATTTTTACTACTTCTGTTGAATGGGTTAATTTAGTTTTTTAGGTCCTGGAAAAAACATGTTGGTTTGCTCCTGATAAGCTTTGTAATTGGGCCGCTTTTGTAAGGTATAAAATTCTGAGGGCACAGCTCCGGTATAATAGACCAATGTTGTATACATAATGTAAGAGATATAAAACAACCCAACAACAATAATGATCCAAACCACTTGCTGATCTGTAGAAAAAGCAATGATAAGAGAAGACAAAGAAGCAATAATCATCGCATTCCATACCATCCATTCTGAAAAATAATTTGGGTGACGAGTATATTTCCAAAATCCAACATTACAAACTTGTTTCTTTTTCTTTTCTAAGAATGCTTTTTTCAAAAATTGTTGTTTTTGTAGGTCTGAGATGTGTTCTAAAACAAACCAAGTTGCCCATAATCCTACTCCAATTAGCTCTGAAATTGCTATGCTATTCGTAGAATTATTAGCCATTAAAATGGCAGGAATTGCCAAAAATGTAATATTGGCAAAACATTGAATCATAATTTCATACTGTAGTGATAGATTTAAATTTTTATACCCAGCTTTGTTCCAGCGTCTTCTTTGATATGAATATCTAGACAATTCTGAATTTAAATGTCCTTTTGAAAATAATATAAGCGCTCCAATTCCCATTCTTAGGCCAGAAAATAAATACATCCCTGCTACTAGATAAATTCTGGGTTTGTAACCCTGTCCAAGCAGAAGTGCTAAAACTCCAATAAGAACTAATCCCCAGGGCCATGCAATATCTACATAGGACATTTTTTTTGTAAACAATGCTGGTACACAAGCAACTACTAAAAATAATAGGAGTTGAAGTACTCCATTTACAAGAACCATTTCTTGAAAAATTTCTACTTGGTATATAAAGTAAAATAAAATGAAGTAGGGAAGATATCCAAACCCACGAGTAAAGAAATTTTTAAAAGCTATTTTCATGTGGTATTAATTCTTGAAAAACTTTAGGTAAGAACTTTTCTGACCTTCAGTTATTTTAATAAAATATATGCCTTGTTTTAGTTGACTCACATCTAAGGTAGTTGAGTTTTGATCCTCTAAAATTTGCTGCCCTGTTATGGTAAATACTTGGAGCTTAAATTGGTTTGAAACCCCTGATATATAAAGTGTATTTTGAGTTGGATTTGGATAGATTTTTACAGAGGTTAACGTATCGTCTTCTAATGACAATGAACTAGTATTTACTGCATTTGGACTTCCATGAAGGTTTATGCAATTCCAACTTTGGGGCAATGCGTTATCTAGATCTGGTGTTATTAATTCTAAAGTATATCCTGATTCATCAGCACAATTTGGCCATGGTGATTCTGATTGATAAGTAACCTCATCTTGCAGAACCCCTGAGGCATTATACAGTCTAACTGCATCTGAATTTCCAAATCCAAAATCAATTTCTCCAATATAATTTGTAATGTTTGGAAAAACTCCTGCAAAATCTGAGGCGTTTTTTACTAAAACGATATATCCATCAGCTTCTATTTGAGTACCAGAAGGTAACGAATACACATGTGAATCATCATCATCTTTTAGTTGCCATCCTGATAGATCTATTGATGTTGTGTTTGGATTGTATAATTCTACCCAATCACCAGCATCGAAATCATCACTTGATTTATAGTTGATTTCATTAATGACAATTGTGTTAGTAATATCTGATGCTGTGAAATTTGGAATGACTTCGAATGAGTCATCGATATTAATACTGATGGTTTCTTCTGTACTGTATAGGTCTCCACTCCAGTGTGAAAATTCAAATCCAGTGGTGGCTGTAGCTTTTAATTGAACAGGTACTGTTTCAAAATAATCTCCTGTCCAAGATGATTCTTGAATGATTAAGTTTTCATTTACCTCTACAAAGCCTTGCGAAATGGTATTATTTGTAATGGTTAGTGGGTGGAAATTTGGTAAATTGTATTGAGATAGGATATGATCTTTAACTATAGAAGGTCTGTTATCTGCAAATATTTTCATTTGATCAATATAATACCCTACCCAGTCGTTTATATTAGTGATATAAACACCAATATTAGTTAAGGAGGGGTCATCTTTCCAACGTTCATAATGTGCATTTACTTCGGGTTCTATAGCGGCATAAACCTGATCTATATGAGCCTTTACCCTATTGGATAAAAAACGAGTATTGAGTTCATCTGCATATCGATTAATAAATGTATTTCTAAATCCTATGTTTGTGGTTAGCCTTCTGAATAAAAGTGTAGACCACGATGGATTTGGCCAACCAGGACCATTTGGATCTAGAGCAAAGCTAAGGGTGTTTTGATTGTAATTATTAATGTCCCAAAAAGGTCCAAAACCAAAATCAGTATCAAACATAATCCATCGCCATTTCCCTTCTGGGTGTGTCCAAAATTTTATATTATTCCCTGGCCAATCTGTATTATTGAAAAATATATTAGACGCTTGATAGAGGGCATATTCTGTAAGATCTATTTGCTCACTCACATATTCAAAATTTGAATCTATAGTTAAATCTGTGGTATTTATATAATCTAACAGTTGAAGGTATTCTTGATTAGTTCCCTCAATTTCTTCTGCATTATCGGAAAGTAATGTAATGTCATCTGCATCTATATTGTGTTTAGAAGCCAGCATGTGCTCATTAATCTTTTCTCTCAAATTATACATTCCCCAGTACTCACCATTTAGATAGGTGGCCACCGGATTGTGCTCTTGAAAATCTAACCCTGAACCTCGCATTAAACTTGTTAGCATAATATCTTTGATTGAAGAACGCATCCAATCTTGACCAGAATTTCTTAAGATCAGAGCTTCAAAATTATCATACGCTGGTTGAGTAAAAAAAGAATGATCAAATTTTGAATCTCCGTATTGACCTCTTGCAAATAGAGCTAAAGATCGTTGTCCGTTTTGACCTCTACTCCATCCTCCAAAAATCTTTACCCCTGCATTAAACTCAGAAAATTGATCAGTTCCGTTTTCATGAAAAGAAAAATGGATTGGACGTTCCCAATCTTCCCAAAAGTTCGCACCAAAATAAGGCTGATTTGTATCGTACGTGCCATCGGGCCCAAAAACGTATATCCCAGTATCTTCATCAAAAAAATTATCTGGTGCTGTGCTTAACAACATCAGGTCTATTTCATGATTTGAATTGAATATATATGATTTTGTAAATATTGGGGAAGGAAAATAGTTATTTCGAAAAATTCTTGCTCGTACACTTGTGTTTTCAGAAATTTCTATGGGTTGTGTATACATTGGTGAAGATTCGGTCGGTTCTTCTCCACCCAAAGCATAATGAATAACTTCACCCGAATTATTTCCAGATAATAAAAGATTGAAAGAACCATCAACTGCTCCTCCCTCTTTTGAAAAATTAACTTCACTTTGAACTGCACCTAAAAATTCGGTGCTTGAATTTACATACCCCGGTGTAGTTTCTATATAGCTTACAAGATTTCCAGAAGTTATTGAAATTCCTACTGAGGTGTTGGGTGGTAAATTTTCTGCTGTTAACTCATCTATTAAATTCCCTAATGGACCTGAAAGACTTAGGGTCTCAGTTCCTGACGATATTTTAAAATTGGTATGTAAATTTGTTATTAAATTTAAGATTTCTGGCGGGCTAACCCCTGAAGAATTTGGGGTATTAAAAACTGCTGTTAAAAAAGGGATAATAGTAAGGTCTGATGAACCTGGGGAAACATTATGAGCTTGAATTGTTAAAATATTTTCACCTGTGTTTAAAATTGAGCTAAAATCTGTTATTAAAAATCTTTCTGGAGTTCCTCCTGAATATAGTTGAGCTTCGTGGTCTTGTATAGTGCCAGAATTATATGGAGGCGGCACTCCATTTATATTGGCACGAGCAACTTCAATTCCGTTGATGTAGGCCACAAAACCATCATCGTAATCTATATCTAAAATTAACGAGGAAACCTCACTTATATCTGTAATTTCAAAAACTTTTCTAAGGAAAACAGATCGTGTTGAGTTAGGAAGAACAGTAGCATCGTCTCCATCACCATATCCAAAGCCAGAGGCAGACTCTGCCCAGGAGGAGTCATCAAAAGCTAGTGTGTTCCAATTAGAATTGGGCTCAGCACTAGGGGTTAAATATTTAAATAGATCTCCTTGATTAATTAAAGTTCTAGGGTACGCTATGGAAGATCTGTCTTTTTTAGAAGCCCAAACAAGAAGATATTCATCTGGGGCCAATGTAATATTTGGGAAAGCCCACTTATCAAATTCGTCCGGATCATCGGAGATAAACCATCCGTCTATAGAAACATTTTGTGAACCTGAGTTGTGAAGTTCAAACCAATCTGGAGTATCTCCATCTTCATCTGTATATTCAGAATTTGAGGAAACCACCTCGTTTATTTTTATATTCTGAGCATGTATTCCACAGTAAAAAAACAGAAATACTAGTAAGAAATATCTCATAAAAAATATTTATTCATAATTAGCAAACACAAATATAACGAGAAATAAAATAGATTAACCAGAATACCAAAAACTAGTAAAACATGATACTATTTATTTAATATAGTTTACTTTGTGAGGGTGTTTGAGTAAGTTTATAAAAAAATAATCATGAAATTAAAAAGAGAGGTTGGAGTTTTAGGGCTTAGTGCAAACATTGTTAATATTATTATTGGTGGGGGTATTTTTGTTTTACCAGCAATTATTGCAGCAAGTCTTGGTGCAGCAAGTATAGCTGCTTATCTCTTCTGTGGTTTTGTGATGTTGTTGGTGATGGGATGTTTCGCAGAACTAGGTAGTGTTTTTACAGGCAGTGGAGGTAGTTATGAATATATTGCATCTTCTTTTGGCAAATTCCCAGGATTCCTTACCTCTATACTTATTGTATTGGCCTCTTTCACTGGTGATGCTGCTGTTGCAAATGCTACAGTTGATATTTTAAGTACATTTTTACCTGCTTTTAAAAATTTTTGGGTACAACTCTTTTTTTTTATTTTAGTATTCTTTGGGTTTGGTTACATCAATATTATTGGTCTTAAAAAAGGAGTTGGGTTTGTAAAAATAATTACGCTATTTAAACTAGCTCCTCTTTTGTTAATCATTGTTTTTGGTTTTGTAGAAGTGGAGGTCTCGAATCTCTATTGGGAAAATATACCTGGCCCAGCCAAAATTGGGGAAATGTCTTTAATTTTATTTTTTGCTTTTGTAGGTGCAGAAAAAGGATTGTCTTTGAGTGGTGAAGTAAAAAATCCTAAAACAACAATTCCAAAAGCCATCTTATTGAGTATTGTAACAATTCTCATTATATATATTTTAATTCAACTTATCTCTCAAGGTGTATTAGGTAATACACTTGCTAATTATGATAAAAACCCTCTTGCAGAGGTTGCAAATACTGTATTTGGGCCTGTTGGCTTTACCCTTATAACTGTTGGAGCTGCCTTGTCTATGATTGGAAGTTTAAGTGGAAAAATCTTGAGTATGCCAAGGGTTATTTTTGCAGCGGCTAAAGACAATGTAATTCCTCTAAAAAAACTTGGAAAAGTTCATGAAAAGTATAGAACCCCATATGTGGCCATCTCGTTATATGCATGCTTAGGCTTTGTTTTTGCTATTGCTGGGGGGTTTAAAGAACTCGCCATCATTTCTAGTGCATCTACCCTACTTATCTATCTTGGAATATCTTTAGCTACCCTAAAGTTAAAAGTAGTAAAATTAAAAAACACATCTGATGGTTTTAAAGTACCTGGGGGCTATAGTATACCTATCGCATCTTCAATTTCTATTGTATGGCTTTTATCTAAATTACCTCAAGATAAAATTATACTATTTACTGGGGTTTTACTTGGATTGAGTCTGCTGTTTTTTACCATTAAATTACTTTCAAAAAAATAAATCTCAATACCCTAATGAGATTATTTGTAGTTTTCTAAAACCATAACCTATTTACTTTACTGGTGCTCCAAATTAATTAGATAAATACCTATAGATATAAGAAATAAAGACAATAAAGTGATAGAGTTCCATTGATCTTTAAAAAAAAACACGCCAAATACGATAGTGAGAACAGGGGTTATTAAACTAATTAATGAGGAAATTAACGGATTGGTATATTGTAAGCCCAAAAAACCTGTCCAAATTGCAAAAAAAATAACAATAGCCATAAATACTACTGGTTTTACTATTTTTTGAATTTGAGGATAAATCTGATGGGGTGATAATGAAGTTTTAAAATTAAAAATAATAAGAACAACAAAAAAAACGACTAATTCCTGAACAGTAACTGATAAAATTGCAGGAATCTCTTGCTTTAAGTTATACCAATGCATCAAACTAGAAACCGCAAAGAAAAAAGACATCATCGTAAACAATATAAAATTACGATATGATTTTTTTTTCTTTACACCATCAATCTTTTTTATTTGAAAGATATACAAGGTAAAACCAAGTATGATACAAATGGAAGCTACAGCATAATTTTTTAGAAAAATATTTTCAAAAAAAAATAAATATGAAGAAACAAGAAACACAATCAATAAATTAAAGACACCAAGCTGAGCTAGACTTCCTTCTTTCAATGCTAAAATCATACTAATTAAACCAAACGCCCCAAAAATAGAAGCCACAAGAATAGTTACACTAACAGCATAAGTAAGCGATGACAATATAGTTGGATAAAATAAAAAAATAATTGCTAAACCAATACAACTGGTTAATAGACATCTAAAACCAATGATTAACCATAAATCAAACTTAGAAAGAAGACGCTTCCACAGTAAGTTATTAAAAGCATAAAAAAAACTAGATAATACTAGAAATACCATTGGTGAAATTAAGTTTGGAAATTATGTAAACCAATAAACAAAAAAAAAGATATGAAAAAAAAAGAGTGTAAAAATTAATTTCACACTCTTCCATCATTGTTTATTCATTTTTTATGAATCGAGAAACATAAATTAATTTTAGAGGGTAGAATTTATAATCTCATTCAAAAATATAATAAAGTTTTATGTATATTAGTACAAGTTTAGTACAAGATGGAAAAAAAACTGCGAGACATTACCCAAGAAAAAATTGGGTTTAGTATAACAAGTTTAAAAGATAGCAAAAGACTTAGCGAGATTATAGCGAAAGAAAATGATATAGACATAAGCTATAATACAATTAGGAGATTTTTTGGAGTTGTTAAAAATGTGCAAGCCAGTAACTTCACATTAGACACCTTGTCAAAATTTAATGGTTTTGATAATTATGCTGATTTTCTCATTAATTTCAAATTAAGAAATAAGTGGAGGGAAGAATTTGATATCTCAAAGATTATTCACAAAGGTAATGATGAAAAATTATTAAAGTATATAGAGGGCAACCTTAATCAAAGTAGGGGCTTTAGCTTAAAATTAATTCAAATAATAAGAGAATTATTACTCATTAGAAATTTTAATCTAATTCGCAGAATTTTTGACCTCAAAAAAATGAATGCTGCTAATTTTAATTATGATGATACAGTACTTATAGGCATGTCTATAGGGTATTTAATTAGTGTTGTAAACATTAAAAATAAAATGTTTAACAAACTAATTTTAAATGAGAATTTTCAAGACTTGGTAATTACAATTTTTGTAGATTATGGAAGTTTAAGAACATATTATTCTGAAATAATAAAAATAATTCACTCAAAAACCTCAAGAAAAAATATACAAGTATTTTGTGAAGGAATTTTAAATTTAAACCTGTATTTAAACAAAAAAAACAATGAATCATTTTATATATTAGAGGAAGAAAATGATTTTCACCCCATATTAAAAAGTAGAATCTTTGCTCAATATTTGTTAATGGAAGATTCTGAAATCATTAGTAAACTTGATAAATATTACAAGAAACATCTTAAAGATGGTTTTATTCCTATAGAATATTTATTTGAAATAAATTTTACAAGTATCTTAACTCGAAACTTTGAAGTAATGGAGTGGATTATTGAAAAGATTAAACCTGAAACAGATTACAAATTCTTCTACAAGTACGAGCATTACAATAATTTTGTATTTATGAAACTTATCTATTTCACTAAAATGAATGATCATAAAAAAGTTGCTGCAATTAATAAGAATTTAGCAATCCAACGATTCAAATCCTATGAAGGAATGGCACTCTTATACCATAATATATGTAAATATAAATGGGATAATGACAAAAAGTATCTTGATGAATATTTGGAAATAGCAAAAGAGATAAATCCTACATTTTTTACAAAAAAATATTTTTTTAATTATTTTAATTAAGTTTTTTGACCTCCTTTTTTTCACTTTTTTTAGAGTGAAAAATAGGAACCACAAGAAGCTATCTAGTTTTTTATATCTTGCCTATTTAAATAAAAATGAGTTGAAAAGAATAGTAATTTCTGTAACAAACGATTTAACAACTGATCAACGTGTTGAAAAAACTTGTGAAGCTTTATCTGAAATTGGATATGATGTAGTTTTAGTGGGTAGAAAACTAAAAACAAGCCTTCCTATTCAAAAAAATTATAAAACAGTTCGGTTTCGTTTACTTTTTAATAAAGGCTTTTTATTTTATGCTGAATTCAATATACGTTTATTTATATTTCTACTATTTACAAAAAAAAACTTGCTGTTTTCCAATGATTTAGATACTCTTTTACCTAATTATTTACTCAGTTTACTTCAACAAAAAACACTAGTTTTTGACAGTCATGAATTGTTCTCAGAAATTCCAGAATTAGTAACTAAACCTCGGATAAAAAACTTTTGGTTGTATTTGGAAAAAAAGTTAATTCCAAAATTGAAGAATGTAATTACAGTGAGCAATTCAATTAAAAATCATTATCTAAATTTATATGGTGTTTCGGCAACAGTTGTTAGAAATATCCCAAAAATTCAAAAAATTGACCCAAAAGAATTTGATGTAAATACTGATGAAAAGAAAATCATACTTTATCAAGGGGCTGTTAATATAGGAAGGGGTATTGAGCTTATGATTGACACCATGCCTTTACTGGACAAGTATTTGTTTATTGTAATTGGAGACGGAGATATTCTAAAGGAATTAAAAGAAAAAGTAAAACTCCAAAATTTAAATAATAAAGTTAAATTTTTAGGTAAAAAATCTCCAGAGGAACTAAAGAAACTCACTTTAAGTGCCTCCATTGGTATGAGTTTAGAAGAAGATTTGGGATTAAATTATAGGTATGCCCTACCCAATAAAGTATTTGATTATCTTCATGCAAATATTCCTGTAATTATCGCTGATTTGCCAGAAATGAGAGCACTTATCGAAAAATACTCAATTGGTGAAATACTTACTGAAAGATCTCCTGAGGTTCTAGCTAAGATCATAAAGCAGATGACTACAAAGAGTTATAAAAAAGAGTTGGCAATGGCCAAAGAAAAACTAAATTGGTCCAAAGAAAAGAAAAAACTAACTTCAATTTTTTTTAAACTTGATTAATAAACTTCATATCGTTTCTTTTGATGTTCCTTTTCCAACAAATTATGGAGGGGTTATTGATGTATTTTACAAATTAAAGGCCTTACATAAACAAGGTATTGAAATCTACCTTCATGTATTTGAATATGGGAGAGGTGAGCAAAAAGAACTGCTCAACTATTGTAAAGAAGTTTTTTATTACCCAAGAAATTCATTCATAAAAAGTTTTTTATCAACATCTCCTTTTATTGTTAAAAGTAGAGGAAATGATATGTTAATCTCTAATCTTAATAAAAATACTTACCCTGTTTTATTTGAAGGTCTCCATACAACACTACCGATTTTAAAAGACAGTCTAAAAGGGCGAAAAGTTTATTTAAGAGCGCATAATGTTGAACATCGTTTTTATAAAGGTTTAGAACAAAGTGAATCCAATATTTTTAAACGATTTTTTTTTAGAAAAGAGTCTGAAAAATTAAAACGATATGAGGAAATTTTAAAAAAAATAGATGGAGTTTTTTCAATTTCCCCTATTGAACAAATCTATTTTAATGAAAAATATGGGAATAAATGTTTTTATATTCCTGCATTTTACGACGCTACAAAACACACAACTTTTAAATCTAAAGGAAATTTTATTTTATATCATGGCCATCTTTTAGTCTCTGAAAACGTAAAAGCTGCATTATTTTTAATTGACATTTATAAAGACTCGAAGTATAAATTAGTAATTGCCAGTAGTTATAAAAATACTAAGGTGATGTCTGAAATATCAAAATACAACAACATAACTTTTGATTCCATAAAAGATGAAAATGATCTATATCGTTTATTTGAAAATGCACATATAAACGCTCTTCCTACCTTTCAAAATACAGGGATAAAATTAAAACTTTTAAATACACTTCGCCAAGGGAAATTTATAATTGCAAATGACCCTATGATTCTTGAAACTGGATTGGAAACACTATGTGAAAAAGCCAATTCAAAGGCTGAATTTTTATCAAAAACAGCTAAATTATTGAATCAAAGTTTTGAGACATCTTTTGAAGAAGAACGCGAAAAATTATTAGCAAATTTTGATCCAAATACTAGTGCAAAAAAAATCATTAGACTTATTTTTGAGAACTAGACTGAGCTAGTACTTCAAATAATTTTCCACCCTCACATTTAATTGTTTTTTGTTTAAACTTTACGATTAGAGCATAATCATGAGTAGCCATTAGAATGCTTTTTCCACTTTGGTGAATTTTATTTAATAAGTCCATAACCTCAAGTGATGTTTTTGGATCTAGATTTCCTGTAGGTTCGTCTGCTAAGATTAACTCTGGGTCATTAAGTAGTGCTCTAGCAATGGCAACTCTTTGCTGTTCTCCTCCAGAGAGTTCAAATGGATTCTTATAATATTTTGTTTTCATTCCTACATGATCTAAAACTTCTTCAATTTTAGAATTCATGGCTGCTTTATCTTTCCAACCTGTTGCTTTTAAAACAAAAAGAAGATTGTCGTAGACGGTTCTGTCATTTAATAATTTAAAATCTTGAAATACAATCCCTATTTTTCTTCTGAGAAATGGAATTTCTTTGTCTTTGAGTGCTTTGAGATCAAACCCAACAATAGAACCCAAACCTACTTTTAGTTTTAAATCTCCATACAAGGTTTTCATCAAACTACTCTTCCCACTTCCAGTCTTCCCTATTAAATAAAAAAATTCTCCTTTGTTAATTTTCAAATTTACATTAGACAAGACTAAATTATCGCTTTGATAAATGTCTGTATTCTCTAAATATAAAATTGATTTATCCATGTTTAAATTCTTTACACAAACCTACATAATTTTTAGTATAATTGATTATCAAAATGATGTTTTACATAAAATCAATTACTATTTTTGATTAAATTTTATGATTTTTTAATACTTTAAACCAACAAAAAAAGAAATCACACGTTATCGATATAACACAGAGAAACTATCAATGAAAAATATCTTTTTTTATCACTTTCTTTTATTGCTTTTTTTGTCAACCAGCAATGCCTATGTTTTTGGACAGCAAACCGCAGTAAACTTTACTACTGAAGCCAATTATAATCATGCATTAAAACTTTTTAATAGCAAAGCTTTTAAGAGTGCTCAAAAATATTTTAGCGAAGTGTCAGAAAATGCAAATAACAAAACTAGACTTAAAGAAAATGCAGATTATTATGAGGCGATGTGTGCAATTAGACTTGATCAAAAAGATGCTGATCAAAAAGTACTCACATTTGCAGATACCTATCCTAACAGTTTAAAAAAGAATAAAGCATATTATAATGTTGGTAATTATTACTTTGCAAATAAAAAAGCGCCATATGCCCTAAAATGGTATTCAAAAGTAAACCCTGAGGCCTTAGCCCTAGACAGCAAGAAAGAATTAAATTTTAAAATGGGTTATGCATTTATTGTTACTAGAAATTTAGACTTAGCAAAAAGTAAATTCATACCCTTAATCAACGATCCTAAATATGGAAATGATTCTAGGTATTACTTTGGATATATTTCTTACAAACAAGAGGATTATGAAGTTGCAGAAAAAACCCTAGAGGAAATTGCAGATGATGAAGCTTATAAAAGTGAAGTAACTTATTATTTGTTAGACATAAGCTTTAAAGCCGGAAGATTTGAGAAAAGTATTGATGTTGGTCTAAAGCTATTGAAAAACTCAAAGCCTAAAGAGGTCTCAGAAATTTCAAAAATTATTGGAGAAAGTTATTTTAATCTAGAAAAATATGAAGATGCAATTGCCTACCTAAAGGTTTATAAAGGTAAAAAAGGCAAATGGAATAATACAGATTATTACCAACTTGGCTATGCATATTTTAAACAAAAAGACTTTAAAAATGCAGCAAATAATTTTAATAAAATTATAGATCAGAAGAATAATGTTTCACAAAAAGCATACTATAACCTAGGAGAGTGCTACATCTACCTTGATAAAAAGTCTGAGGCACTAAACGCCTTTAAAAGTGCTAGCGAAATGAATTTTGATCTCAAGGTTAAAGAGGATGCTACTTTAAATTATGCAAAACTTAGTTACGAAGAAGGTAATCCGTTTAAGAGTGTAGCCGAAGTACTTCAAGATTTCTTAATTTCCTACCCAAAATCTCCTAGTTATGATGAAATTAACACCCTAGTTGTAACCTCATATTTGTATCAACAAGATTATCAAGGTGCACTTGATTATTTGAAAAAAAAGAAAAGTAAACAAAATCAAATTTTAAGTTATAAAGTCTCTTATTACAGAGCCATTCAATTATTTAACCTAAATAAATACGAAGAAGCGCTTCCTTATTTTAAAGAAGGTAAAAAAGCTGCAGAAACAGCCATTAACTTAATAGCTTTATACTGGAGTGCAGAAACAAATTATAGATTAGGAAATTACCAGGTAGGTCTAGAGGAATTTATAAACTTCAAAAAAATAGCACCAAGAACAATTGAGGAGTATCAATTAATTGATTATAATATTGGGTATAGTTATTTTAAATTGAAAGCATACGAGGCTGCTGCTATAGCATTTGAAAACTTCATAGAAACAAAGCAAAATGATGGTGTCTTAAATGACGATGCAACAATACGAATGGGGGATAGTTTTTTTGCTACTAAAGCCTACCAAAAATCGATAACTGCCTATAAAAAAATTGTAGATTCATATGGAGCTAGTGCAGATTATGCGCAATACCAAATTGCGATGAGTCATGGGTTTTTAGAGAACAATATTGACAAAATAAACGCATTAGAAAGTTTGCTTAACAATTTTGAATTGTCAAATTTTAGAGACGATGCGCTATTTCAGTTAGGAAACACCTATTCTATTGTAAAAGATAATAAAAGCGCACATTTAGCTTACAATAAATTAGTTCAAAACTTCCCAAAAAGCTCGTACATAGCAAGAACTTTATTGAGGGATGGCTTATTGTTTTATAATGATAATGAAAATAAAAAGGCCTTAAAAAACTATAAAGACATCGTAGCTAAATATCCAAACTCTAGTGAGGCTAAAGAAGCAGTTAGTAATGCTAAAAATGTATACATAGATTTAGGAACTATAGATGAGTACGCCAAATGGGTAAAAGGAATTAGCTTTATTAACATTACAGATGCAGAACTAGACAATACAACTTATGAAGCTGCTGAAAATAAATTTTTAGCCAATAATGTTTCAAAAGCTACAGAAGGATTTAAAAAATACATACTGGCATTCCCAGAAGGTTTACATGCCTTACAAGCTAATTTTTACTTAGCAGAACTGCTGGTTAGAGAAGGCTCAGAAAAAGAAGCTATTTCTAATTACCAATATGTAATAAACCAAGCCCAAAGTGAATTTAGTGAGCAAGCATTAAATAAGTTATCTCAAATTTTACTAGAAGAGGAAGATTGGGCTACTGCAATACCTCTATTAGAACGGTTAGAAGAAGAAGCTAACTTACCTTTAAACATCTTATATGCTCAAAGTAATTTAATGAAAGGCTATTACCAATCTGAAGCGTTTTCAAAGGCCGTTGCCTATGCTGAAAAGATTTTATTTCAAGATAAGATAGAGGCAACTTTAGAATATGATGCTAAAATTATAATTGCTAGATCTGCCTTTCAGTCTGAAGATTATCCCAAAGCAGAGGAGTTTTATACTGAAGTGGAAAGAAATGCAAATGGAGAACTAAAAGCAGAAGCACTTTACTTCAGTGCATATTTTTTGAACAAGAAAAAACAATATGAAATTTCAAATACAGTAATACAAAGCATCACATCAGATTTTTCAACCTACAAGTATTGGGGTGCAAAAAGTTTTATTATTATGGCAAAAAACTATTATGCCTTAGAGAATTCTGACCCGTATCAAGCCACATACATTTTAGAAAATATCATCAAGAATTTCCCTCAATTTGAGGATGTAGTTAATGATGCTAAAAATGAATTAAAAAAAATCAAATTAAAAGAGTCTAAAACTAACAATTCTATAACAACTCCTAAAAATTAAGACTAATGAAAACGTATATTTTAGTGTTGATTTTATTGATAAGTACTCTTAATGCTTTTGCTCAAAAAAAATCAAAAAAACCAGTTAAAAATAAGGATTCTATTGTTGAAGTAATTAATGTAGTGACCTCATATACTCCAACAATTTCAGATGCTTTTAAAGTAAAAAAAAATCCACGAATCGTTATCAGTAGAAATACAAAAAAGAAAAAACTTAACTATACGATTTTCTCTGCACCAGTAGCCTCAACTTTTGTACCAAAAAGTGGTGTTGTTAAGGGAATTGATGTTGGTAAAAAAGAAAGACTTTTTGACAATTACTTAGCGCTTGGTTTTGGTAATTATTCTTCACCTTTTGTAGAATTTTTCTTAAATCAAAATAGAAAATTTGAAAATGATTATGGTGTTTATTTAAAATATATATCTACAGAAAATGGAATAGAAAATACCCCTCTTAATTCTGGGTATTCAAACCTCAATATTGGAGGGTATTATATGAAAGAAGAACGAAGTTTTAATTGGAAAATTGGAGGAAATGTTTATCGGCACAAATACAATTGGTACGGACTACCTAGTATTAATTTTGACGCTTCTTCCATAGATGCTATTATTGAGCAACAAACCTACGGATACTATGAGTTAAATGGTGAGATTATTTTCGAAGATTCTTATTTCAATACCATAAAAACATCGGTAAACCTCTTTGATGATTTTTACGGTAGTAAAGAGGTTGGGGTTTCGCTTAAGCCAAATTTAAAATTCCCCTTAACAAGAATTAATAGAAACTTAAAAGACCTTGAACTCCAGACAAGTATTCATTACTTACAAGGAGAATTTAAACAAAATTACTCAGACGATTCAAATCTTAACTATGCCTTTTTTAATTTTGGGATCCATCCTGTGTTAAAACTTGATTGGAAAAAACTCAATATTAAATTAGGATCAAAAATTTATCTTTCCTCAGATATAGAAAACAGTTTAACAGACATACTTGCTTATCCAGATGTTGAAATCAGTTATCCGTTTAATTCTGGTTTAATAAACATATATACCGGGGCTAGTGGAGACCTTCATATGAATTCTTTTCAACATTTAAGTGAATTAAACCCGTTTGTATCCCCTACTCTTTTCTTAACACAAACGAATGAACAATACAATCTGTTTGGAGGAATAAACGGCACCCTTTCATCTAACATTAGTTTTAATCTTAAAACGAGTTATAAAAAAGATGAGGACCATGCATTATTTGTTAGAAATAACTCAAAAACAAATGGAGAGTTCTCTAGTTTAACATCGCTGTTAGGCTACGAATACGGAAACTCTTTTGGTGTTTTTTATGATGACATCAGTACATTTTCAATTTTTGCTGAGCTAGAAGTTGCTGCCTCTAAAAGAATACATCTTGGCGGAAATTTACAAATGAATTCATACACGACTACCTTTCAGCAAGAGGCCTGGAATTTACCCAAAATTGAGGGGTCTATTTTTGGAAAATATCAAAAAAACAATTGGTATGCCAGCGCTAATGTGTTCTTTGTTGGTGAACGATTAGATGTAAATTATAATGATACATTTCCTTCTACAATTTCAAATATTCAGTCATTAAAGGGCTTTGCAGACATCAATATTAACGGAGGCTATCATTTTAATGATTTCTTAAGTGCATTTATTACCCTCAATAATGTTTTGGGAACAGATTACGAGCGCTATGCCAATTATAATGTTCTTGGGTTTCAAGCCTTGGCAGGAGTTACTTATAAATTTGATTTTTAAGGAGGCTAAGTACTCATTAAAAAAAAGTAAAAATATATTCATAACTTCCCATAAATTTAAACACTTCATAAATTAACAACTAGTATGAAAAAAATTATTTTTTTAATAGCTACGGGTATTCTGTTTTCTTGCAATACAAAAGAACCAAATACCAAAACTTCATTAGAATTCTCAAAAGAAGAAAAAATAGATGCCGCTAATATTAAAGATTTTTTTGACACGGCATTAACTGAAGGAAAATCTTATGAATGGTTACGCGATTTAACGTCAACTATTGGCGGAAGACTCTCCGGATCGCCAGAAGCTCAAATGGCAGTAGAATGGGGAGAAACTCTAATGAAAGAAGTAGGTTTAGATTCTGTATGGTTACAACCTGTTATGGTACCTCATTGGGTAAGGGGTGATAAAGAAGTTGCAAATTATACTGTAAACGGACAACAAAAAAATGTTCCTATTTGTGCTTTAGGATTTTCTATTGCAACACCAAAAAATGGAGTTACTGCAGAAGTTATTGAAGTAAAAAGTCTAGAAGAAGCAGAGGAATTAGGAACTAAAATGGAAGGTAAAATTGTTTTCTTTAACCGTCCATTTGACAACACACTCATTAATACATTTAAAGCTTATGGAGGTTGTGTAGACCAGCGAGTTCAGGGTGCAGCTGTATGTGGAAAATATGGGGCAAAGGGTGTAATTGTTAGATCTATGACAAATGGTTTAGATGATTATCCTCACACAGGAACCATGTCTTACGGAAACTTGCCAAAGGAAAAACACATTCCAACTGCTGCAATTAGCTCTAGAGCTGCTAGTATTCTGAGTACTGATTTAAAAAATAACCCAACATTAAAATTCTATTTTAAACAACATTGTGAAACGCTACCAGACGCTCCTTCTTTTAATGTTATTGGAGAAATTAAAGGATCTGAAACACCTCAAAATATTATGGTTGTTGGAGGGCATCTCGATTCTTGGGATTTGGGAGAAGGCGCTCATGATGACGGAACAGGAATTGTGCAATCATTAGAGGTTGCTCATTTGTTGAAAAAGAACAATATTAAATTAAAAAATACACTACGTGTGGTATTTTTTATGAATGAAGAAAATGGAACTCGTGGCGCAAAAAAATATGCAGAAATATCAAAACTTAACAATGAGACACATATTGGAGGAATAGAATCTGATGCTGGAGGTCATACTCCAAGAGGTTTTTCAATTGATGCTAATGAATCAAATACGGCCCTAGTTCAAAGTTGGAAAAAGCTTTTAGCACCTTATGGTTTACATGATCTAGACAAAGGTGGAAGTGGTGCAGACATCTCTCCCTTAAAAGGAGAATCTGTTACCCTTGCAGGATATAGACCCGATAGCCAAAGATACTTTGATTATCATCATACAAGTACAGATACTTTTGATAAAGTAAATAAACGAGAGTTAGAATTGGGAAGCGCTTCCATGACTAGTTTAATCTACTTAATGGATAAATATCTGTATAGTAGTTCTCCAATTAAACCTTGATTTTGTAAAGCTTTATGTTAATACTTAAAATTATTTTTGCTTGTTTTTTTATGTATGCTGGCATAATGCATTTTATAAAACCCAAATTCTTTACTCATTTTATTCCTAAAGGTCTCCCAAAATTAACGGTTAATTATGTTGTCGGTGGCATTGAATTTATGTTAGGGTTTGGATTATTCTTCCCCTCTGTAAGCTATCTAGCTGCATTAGGAATCTTTATTTTATTAATTCTATTCTTACCCATACATATTTGGGATGTAACAAAAGTAAGACCCGCAATAGGTTCTAAAAAATTAGCTTATATAAGAATTCCGCTTCAATTTATATTGATGTATTGTGCCTACCTAATTTACCAAAATTCATTACCAATTCTTTAATCATTTAACAATGAAAAAAATTATTTATTCTTTTACTGTGTTTCTACTAATAGTTTCCTGTAAACAACTAGAAGCAGATTTAATTGTAATCAATGCAAACATATATACGGTTAATGATGCTTTTGGCAAAGCAGAGGCTTTTGCTATTAAAGATGGAGAATTTATTGGCGTTGGTTCTAATGCTGAGATTACGATTAAATACAATTCGAAAACAACTTTAGATGCTCAAGGAAAAACCATAGTTCCTGGTTTAATTGATGCGCATTGCCATTTCTATAGAATGGGATTACAACAACAAAAAGTATCTTTAGAGGGCACTAAAAGTTATGATGAGGTATTGGAAAGATTAGTAACTTTTCAAAAAGAAAAAAACGTTCCTTTTATTACAGGACGTGGTTGGGATCAAAATGACTGGGAGGTTAAGGAATTTCCAACTAAAGAAAAATTAGATAAATTATTTCCTGAGACCCCTGTAGCTATCAGAAGAATTGATGGTCATGCGCTTCTTGTAAATCAGGCAGCAATAGACCTTACAAAATTCACAAAAGACACCCCAGTTTCTGGAGGAGAAATTATTGTAAAAGATGGAAAAATGACCGGAGTATTTATTGATGCAGCAATGGATTTAATTCAAGTGCCAACTCCAAATAGACAGACGGCTATTGAAGGATTAATTGATGCTCAAGAAATTGCTTTTTCTTATGGGCTTACCACTGTTGACGATGCGGGACTAGAACAAGCTACTATAGAGCTTATAGACAGTTTACAACAAGAAGATGAATTAAAAATTCGCATGTATGCGATGGTTTCAGCTACTCAAAAAAACCTTGACTATTACATTAATAAAGGAATTGTGAAGACCGACCGATTGCATGTTCGATCCTTTAAAATTTATGGAGACGGTGCACTTGGGTCTCGAGGAGCAGCCATGAGAAAATCCTATAGCGATAGACACAACCATTTTGGTGCATTAATTTATAGCCCTGAACGTTACCGAGAAATGGCAAAACAAATAGCAGCTTCTGAATATCAAATGAATACCCATGCAATTGGAGACTCTGCCAACACATGGATTTTAAAAACATATAAAGAATTTTTAAAAGGAGAACAAAATAGACGTTGGAGAATTGAACATGCTCAAATCATTTCCAAAAATGATTTTTCATTGTTTAAAAATGTACTGCCCTCTATACAACCAACGCATGCCACTTCAGACATGTATTGGGCTGAAGATCGAGTTGGAAAGGGCCGAATGAAAGGTGCTTATGCCTACAAAGACCTTTTAAATGTCTATGGTAAAGTTGCTCTAGGTACTGATTTTCCTGTAGAACAGGTAAATCCTTTTTTAACATTTTATGCAGCAGCAGTAAGAAAAGACACAAAAGGATTTCCAGAGGGTGGATTTCAAATAGAGAATGTACTCTCCAGAGAAGAAACCCTCAAAGGAATGACCATTTGGGCTGCCTTTTCAAATTTTGAAGAAAATGAAAAAGGAAGTATTGAGGTAGGGAAATTAGCTGATTTTGTAATTTTAAATCAAGACATCATGACCATCGAAGAGGGTATGATTCCCAAAACTAAAGCAACAGCTACTTATGTAAGTGGTGAGAAGGTGTATTAAAAATAATCAAACTATATTCGCATAAAAAGTTTAAAAATTTACAGAATGAAGACCTATTTATACCTAATTGCATCAGTATTTATTTTTATCTCTTGTTCAACTAAAACTGAATCTAGTTTTGAACCAGAAACCGAAGCAGATATTATACAATATATAGAAGACAATAACTTAAACGCTATACGAAGTAATTCAGGACTATATTATGTTATACATAATGAAGGATCGGGTCCAAGACCTACCAGTACCTCAAATGTTACTGTAGATTATAAAGGGTATTTTTTAGATGGAGTTGTATTTGATGAAAGCGATTCTAATGGAATTACTTTTGGTTTAAATCAAGTAATACAGGGTTGGACAGAAGGGATTACGTATTTTAGAGAAGGAGGAAATGGAATTCTATTAGTCCCTTATCAATTAGGATATGGAGAAGCTGGAAGAGGTTCTATCCCTGGAGGCTCTGTGCTGATTTTTGACATTCGTCTAATTAGAGTAAACTAATAAAAATTAATTCTTAATCTGTTACTCAGATTTTACAGATTTTACAAAATCACCAATCTTTTCTGTGCCATTTTCTCCTAAATAGTTGATAAAAGCAGACCCTATTATAGCTCCATTACTATATTGGCAAGCTTTGGAAAAAGTTTGGTGATCAGAAATTCCAAAACCAATTATCAGTTTACTTTTTAACTTCAAAGAATTCACCCTATTGAAATAGTCTATTTGTTCTTTTGAAATTTCGCCTTTTGCTCCTGTGATGGCACTTGAAGCCACCATATAAATAAAACTTTTCGTGTAGGAGTCTATTTTAAGAATTCGCTCTACGGTTGTATGTGGTGTAATCAAAAATACATTGTTAATTCCGTAGGAATCAAATAATGATTTGTAATGATTTTCATATTCAACCATTGGTAAATCTGGTAAAATAAGGGTATCAATTCCACAATCAATTACTTTTTGACAAAATTTTTCTTCACCATATTTTAGTAATTGGTTCAAATACCCCATCAAAACTAATGGGGTTTTATTAGTTGCTTTAAGCTGTACTAATTGCTCAAAAACAATATCCAAATTGATTCCGTTTTGCAATGCTTTCTGACTACTTTCCTGAATGGTAGGACCGTCAGCTAAAGGGTCTGAATATGGAAGACCCACCTCGATAAAATCTACCTTAGCATTACTTAATTCTTGGATTACTTTGGCAGTGTCATTTAAACCAGGGTAACCTGCAGTAAAGTAGATCGATAAATTATCTCTTGATTTATTTTGTAATAAATTGTAAATTGAATTCACAGTACTTATTTTTCTAATTTATGATTAGAGATGGTATCGGCTATATAATCCCACAAAGAGATCCTTACTTCTAAAGAGGCTTTTGCTGTTGCTAAAACTTCACTCCATTTCTGTTGATCGTCTCCACACAATTCAACTATCATTTCCAAAGAAAGAGGTCCATGAGAATCTCCATCTAATTCTACATGCCTATTTAAATAGTATAAAAAATCTTTAAATGACTCTTGTTCATGGGTTTGTTGAATAATTTCTATAAACATGTCTGGAATTAAATCTTCTCTACCGAAAGTAAAAGCTGATGCAATCTTATGGGCATCATTACTGTAGATGGTGTCAAAAGTAAGCTTTACAAAATTTTTGACAGCATCCGGAACCTCTGCAAAATCTAAGGCTTCGCTTACTGGGGTGTTTTGAGTTATTTTACTCATAAAAATTTCAATTTTTCGTGTATCTGAACCCATACGACTCATGGCCTCTAAATACATTTCAAAATGGCTTTTACTTTCTCCAGAAAGATCTACATCACTTTCTTCAGCTAAAGCAATTTCATTTATAAACTGAGTAAGTTTTCCTTTTTTTCTTGGCACCCATGGAATTGAAACACAGGTAAGTTCTATTTGTAAGGCTTTTAACAACGACATAAAATCCCAAACTGCAAAAACATGGTCTTGTGTAAAAATCTTGATGTCTTCTATGGTTTCTAATTGTTCGTAAAGTCTATGTGATTTTAATTCTTGACGTAAACTTTCAATTTCTTTTTGAATGTGTTCTATATTCATTAGTCTAGGTGTTTAATAAATGTTTCTAAATCTTTATCTCCTCTTCCTGAAAGGTTGATAACGATTACTTGGTCTTTTTTAATATTCAGTTTTGGTAAAACTGCCAGTGCATGTGCAGTTTCTAAAGCAGGTATAATGCCTTCAATTTTTGTTAATTCATATGCAGCAGTAAGGGCTTCTTGATCTGTTGCATTCATAAATATAGCTCTATTACTCTCATACAAAAAAGCATGTAGTGGGCCAACACCGGGGTAATCTAGGCCTGCAGAAATAGAATAAGGCTCCATAATTTGACCGAAGTCATCTTGCATTAATATTGTTTTACTTCCATGAATAATACCTACCTCACCCAATTGAGAAGTTGCGGCACTTTCACCAGAATTGACCCCTAGGCCAGCAGCTTCAACAGCGATTAGTTCTACATTTTCATCATCCATAAAATGATAAAATGCTCCAGCAGCATTACTCCCACCACCCACACAGGCAATAATAGTATCTGGGGATGTTTTTCCTGTTTTCTCTTTTAATTGCCATTGAATCTCTTCAGAAATTACAGCTTGCAAACGCGCTACCATATCTGGGTGTGGATGCGGTCCAACAACCGATCCAATCATGTAAAAAGTTTCTGGATGTTGAATCCAATATCGGATAGCTTCATTGGTAGCATCTTTAAGTGTTTTACTTCCACTTGTTGCGGGCACAACTTTTGCACCTAACATTTTCATACGAGCTACATTTGGAGCCTGTCTTACAATGTCTTTTTCTCCCATAAAAACAGTACAATCTAGCCCCATTAACGCACATACTGTTGCAGTTGCAACTCCGTGCTGTCCAGCTCCTGTTTCGGCTATAATCTTTGTCTTTCCTAGTTTTTTTGCAATTAAGACTTGACCAATGGTATTGTTTATTTTGTGTGCTCCTGTATGATTTAAATCTTCTCTTTTTAAGTAAATATGTCCGCCATATTTTTCAGAAAGACGTTTGGCAAGATATAGTGGGCTGGGTCGGCCAACATAATCTTTTAACAAGCTTTTATATTCTTGTTGAAATTCTTCAGATTCAATAATTTGAATGTAATTATCTTCTAATTCTTTTACATTCGGAAACAATAATTCTGGAACAAAGGCACCTCCAAATTGCCCAAAATAACCATTCTTGTCTGGATGAAATTTTGATTTCATATTATAACTGATGCTTAAAATTTATCACTTGTATACTATTCTTTAGTCCAGGTTTGTCCTCAAATTTACTGTTGATGTCAACAGCATAAATTGGTAAGCCCTTCTTTTCAACTTCTTTTACCGATTGTGCATCATTGGGTCCAATTCCTCCACTTAAAAAAAAGGGTTTTGAAAAAGGATACGCATTTAAAACAGACCAATCAAATTGTATGCCATTACCGCCTCGTTTTTTTCCTTTCGTGTCGAAAAGAAAATAATCTATTTCCTTTTCAAAAGGGATTAACGCTTCAAAATTAGCAGTATCTTCTATACTAACTACTTTAATAAGTTCAACTTTATTTGAGATGTGAGACTTGAGCTCTTGGATATAAGCAACAGATTCATCTCCGTGTAATTGAAGAGCCTGAAGTTGATGCTGTTTCTGTAAAGAAATAACAACAGCAAGTTCCTCATTTACAAAAACACCAGTTTTCTTAATGTGCTCTGGTAACTCAGGAATTTTTCCAATAAAGTTTCTTTTGGAATGCGCATAAAAAATAAAGCCTAAATAATCAGGACTCAAATCTGCAATAGATTTGATATTATCTATATATTTCATCCCACAAACTTTTAGTTTCATGTCTTACCTAATTTGATTTATAAACATCTCACATGCCTTTCCTGGATTCTCTGTTTTCATAAAGTTTTCTCCTATCAAAAACCCATTAAACCCATATTCTTTTAGCCCTGTAATAATTCTCGGATCACTTAAACCACTTTCAGAAATTTTGAGACAATCCTCAGGAATTTGATTGGCAAGATTCACAGAATTTTCAAGATCTACATCAAATGTTTTTAAATTTCTATTGTTAATACCAATAATTTTCTTGTGAAGATCTATCTTATCAAGATCTTCTTGGGTATGCACTTCGTACAACACTTCCATCCCTAAATCTTCGGCTAGTTTTCCATAATTTTTAAGCTCTTCTTTTGTTAAACAGGCAGCTATTAATAAAATAGCATCTGCACCTATGGCTTTGGCCTCAACAATTTGAAACCCATCTACTATAAAATCTTTTCGTAAGATTGGTTTAATGGAATTTATGGTTCTTGCTTGCATCAGGTCTACCATAGTACCTCCAAAAAACGAGGTATCTGTTAAAATAGATTGTGCAGCTACATTCGCATCTAAATACCCATTAGTAACTTCTTCTATGGTGGCTTTATCATTAATAACGCCTTTGGAGGGTGACTGTCTTTTAAACTCAGCTATAATTCCAGTTGAATTCACCTCTAGTAATGATTTTTTCAATGAAATTGGAGTTCTTTTAAACAAAGGACTTTCCACTATTTTTTTTAAGGGTACATCTGCCTTTATTTTACTTACTTCCTTCTTTTTAAAAGCAATTATTTTATCTAATATCGTCATATTAACAATTTGTAATTAGTTGTTGTAAACATTGGGCCGCTTTTTTTCCAAATAATGAATCTTTGGCAAGACTAAAAGCTTCGTCAAAAGTTCTGTTCGCATCTATGATTTTTAGCGCAAAAGCTGCATTGGTTAACACCACATTATTCTGCGCTTTTGTTCCTTTCCCTTCAATGATATTTTTAAATATTTTTGCAGCAGTAGTTACGGAATCACCCCCATAAATATCAGTCTGTAAAATTCTTTTTTGGCCTATGTCTTCAGGATAAATAAGTTCTTCTCCAGACTTAGTAAATATCTTAAATTCACTAGTAAGAGAAATTTCGTCATACCCGTCTAAAGCATGAATAATTCCATAATTACTCTTTTCATCTTGTAAAATATAATGGTACAATCTTGCTATTTCAAGATTAAAAGTTCCCAATAGTAAATTTTGAGGGGAGCTTGGGTTTACAAGAGGACCCAACATATTAAAAAATGTTTTTAAAGCCAAAGCTTTTCTTGTAGGACCAACAGCTTTCATTGCTGGGTGAAATTTTGGAGCATGCAAGAAGCAAATATTTGCCTTTTCTAAATGACTTCTTAAAATAGATTCATCGTTTGTAAACTCATAACCAAAACTTTGTAACATGTCAGAGGATCCTGATTTAGAGGATACACTATAGTTTCCATGTTTGGCAACTTTTTGACCTGTTCCTGCTACAATAAAAGAGGTTAATGTAGAAATATTGAAGGTGTCTTTTCCATCTCCTCCAGTACCAACAATATCAATGGTATTGTATTCTGATAAATCTACTTTTATAGCCAATTCTAGCAAAGCTTCTCTAAAACCGGAAAGTTCATCAACAGTAATTGGGCGCATCATAAAAACTGTCATAAAAGAAGCTAAATGTGCTTCATTATACTGAGACGCAGCAATTTCTAACAAAATCTTTTTTGCCATAGATTTTGATAGCTTTTTATGTTGATATAAATCGTTTAATATTTTTTTCATTTCTGCTGAATTTTCTTTCAGTCGTTATTTGGTATTCTATCTGTTATTTACTTCTATAAAATTTTTGACAATTTGCTCTCCTACCGCTGTTAAAATTGACTCTGGATGAAATTGCACCGCACTGATTGGAAAATGGCGATGACGAATTGCCATAATTCCACCTGCTTCGTCTTCAGCTGTAATTTCTAAATCCTCCGGAAAATTTTCATTAGATGCTATCCAAGAATGATATCTCGCTGCTTGAAATTCTTTTTGTATGCCATTAAAAATAGCGGCATCAGACTTTGTTACTTTCATACTAGTCGCAACACCATGAAAAACTTGATCCATATTAATGATAGTCCCTCCAAAGACCTCAACAATTGCCTGCAATCCTAAACAAACACCAAAAATTGGTTTTTTACCCGCATACCTGCGAATAACTTCCTTAAGGATTCCTGCTTCATTAGGAATTCCTGGACCAGGAGATAACATAATCATGTCATAGTTGTCGATGTCTTCTAGTGTAATTTCATCGTTTCTAAAAACTGTAGGAAGTTGATTGGTTATCTTTTCTACCATGTGAACTAGGTTGTAGGTAAACGAATCGTAATTGTCTATAATTAATATCTTCATCTTAAATATTTTCAGCTAAAAGCAGTGCTTTTTTTAATGCTGCAAGTTTATTAATAACTTCTTGTAATTCTTTTTCTTCACTTGAGCGGATCACAATTCCTGCACCTGCCTGATAATACAATGTATTTTTCTTGCTTACAAAAGAACGGATGGCTATGGCTAAATTTATAGAACCATCTAGGCCAATAATTCCAACAGCTCCTCCATAAAATCCTCGAGATTGATTCTCATAGGTGTCAATTAATTCCATGGCTTTATATTTTGGCGCACCACTGAGTGTTCCTGCAGGAAATGTATCTCCTACTATGGTCATAGGATTTCCTTTAATTTCACCCTGAACAGTAGATACCAAATGAATTACGTGACTAAATAGTTGCACTTCTTTAAAGACTTCTACTTTTACATTTGAAGCGTGCTTACTTAAATCATTTCTGGCCAAATCTACCAACATTACATGCTCTGCTGTTTCTTTCTCGTCTTCTGATAATAATTTTCCAAGCTTAATGTCTTGTGCAATATCTCCAGTTCTTCTAAAGGTTCCAGCAATAGGATTAATGGTTGCTTTGCCTTCATTAATTTTAATTTGAGCTTCTGGTGATGAACCCATCAATTTAAAACTTCCGTAATCAAAATAAAATAAATATGGAGATGGGTTTATAGAACGTAAGGCTCTATAAACATTAAATTCGTCTCCTTTAAATTTTTGTTGAAACTGACGAGACAATACCAATTGAAAAACATCTCCTCTTTTACAATGTGACTTGGCTTTAGTAACGTAAGCTTTAAAATCATCATCTGAACAGTTAGAAGATTCTTCTCCAACAATTTCAAAAGACTGAGTATTAAATCCTTGAGCGTCTATAATAGTTTCTATTTCAGAAATTCTTGTTGTTGTGCCCTCCTCTACATTTTCAATAAGGGTCATCTCATCATTAAAATGATTGATTGCAATTATAAAACGATAAAAACCATATTGCATAAATGGTATTGAAGAAGCTGCTTGTTTGGTCTTAAATTTAATTTTTTCAAAATATTGTACACTATCATAAGTTGTGTAGCCGTACAACCCGTTAAATGATTTCAAAGTAGTGTCACAATCTAAGTTAATACTTGAACTAAACTGGGAAAATAACGTGTAAAAGTTGTCCTGAATTTTCTCTTTAAAAATTGTAGCCCCTTTTTGTTTTACAGAAAATTGATGATTTTCTATTTTCATCGATACTACAGGCTCAATACAAATGAAAGAAAAACTCTCCTCTTTGCTATGATAATCTGAGCTTTCTAACAACAGGGTGTTGGCATATAAATCTCTAAACCTGATATATAATCCGACGGGGGTAACGGTGTCTGAAATCCTAGTAGAACTTGTGGTTTTAAATGTAATTTTTTTCACTCTTACTAAATTTTTATAAAAATCTAATTCATTGTTCTTTTACCTTATTGTTGTTCATTCTCAGAACAAAAAAAGGCTTATCATGAGATAAGCCTTTTAGTATATGTTATATACACGATTGGAGTCTCACTTTTCAGTTAAAGAAATTCCACCACCATGTATTTTGTTGTCTTTGCATTAGACTACAAATTTAAACCCTCATTTTTAAAATGACAAGTTTTCTAGCTTCTTTTTTTAAAGCATTTACAATCTGTAAGATTAGAGGGTATAAATATTTAATTATGTTTCATATTTATATCTTTTGATAAAAAAAAACAATAATTGATAACTGAAACATAAGTTTTAATTTATTTAAATAACTTAAAGTAAGTTATTTGCAAAGTAATTGAAACGATTTATAAAATTTTAATTGAAATAAAAAAATATTATGTGTGGAATTGTATGTGCATTTGATTTAAAAGAAAGTTCAGGGAAGTTAAGATCACAAATTTTAGAAATGTCTAAATCTATAAGGCATAGGGGGCCAGACTGGAGCGGTATCTACAGTAATGAAAAAGCTATTTTAGCTCATGAAAGATTAGCCATTGTAGATCCTGCATCCGGAAAACAACCCTTGTTTAGTTTGGACAAAAGCCTTGTTCTTGCAGCAAATGGTGAGATATACAACCACCAAGAACTAAGAGCACAATTTGAAACTTCGTATACGTTTCAAACACAATCAGACTGTGAAGTCATCTTGGCATTATACCAAGAAAAGGGGAGTGCTTTTCTTGACGATTTGAATGGAATTTTTGGATTTGCAATCTATGATTCAAACAAAGATGAATATTTTGTTGCCAGAGATCATATGGGTATTATTCCATTATATATTGGATGGGATAAAAATGGTACTTTTTATGTAGCATCAGAATTAAAAGCTTTAGAGGGGATCTGTAATAAAATTGAAGTATTTCCTCCGGGACATTTTATGTCGAGTAAAGATGGAAAACTTACAAAGTGGTATCAAAGAGATTGGATGGATTTTGAAGCTGTAAAAGAAAACCGCACATCTATAGATGAATTAAAAAATGCACTTGAAGCAGCTGTTCACAGACAATTAATGTCTGATGTCCCATACGGTGTTTTACTTTCCGGAGGCTTAGACTCATCCATTACCTCTGCGGTAGCAAAAAAATATGCACAAAAAAGAATTGAATCTGGTGATACCCAAGAAGCTTGGTGGCCTCAGCTACATTCTTTTTCGATAGGATTAGAAGGATCACCAGATTTGGCTGCTGCTCAAATCGTATCAGACCACATTGGCACTATTCATCATGAAGTAACCTTTACCATCCAAGAAGGGCTAGATGCAATTCGTGATGTTATTTATCATTTAGAAACTTATGATATAACCACTATTAGAGCTTCGACTCCAATGTATTTATTAGCAAGAGTCATTAAATCTATGGGAATAAAAATGGTGTTATCTGGAGAAGGAGCTGATGAAATTTTTGGAGGCTATTTATATTTTCACAAAGCTCCTAATGCTGAAGAATTACACAAAGAAACTGTTCGAAAACTCGATAAATTATATCAATATGATTGTCTTCGCGCCAACAAAAGTTTAGCTGCTTGGGGTATAGAAGGTCGTGTACCGTTCCTAGACAAAGAATTTATGGATGTTGCCATGAGCATTAACCCACAAGATAAAATGATTAATGGAGAGCGTATGGAGAAATGGGTATTGCGTAAAGCTTTTGAAGAATATCTTCCAGAATCTGTTGCGTGGAGACAAAAAGAACAATTTTCAGATGGAGTTGGCTATAGTTGGATAGATACACTAAAAACATTAGTGGATACCTCTGTATCTGATGAACAAATGCAACAAGCAAAACATCGTTTCCCTATTCAAACTCCAAGAACAAAAGAAGAGTTTTATTACCGAAGTATTTTTGAAGAACATTTCCCATCAGAAACAGCTGCTTTAACGGTGCCATCTGTTCCTTCAATTGCTTGTAGTACGCCAACTGCTTTAGCTTGGGACAAGAGCTTCCAAAATATGAATGAGCCAAGTGGAAGAGCTATTAAAACTGTTCATGAAGATGCCTACTAAGGTTAGCTTTGGATAATTTTTTAAAAACATCAAATAATAACTCCAATAAATGTCTTAAAATAACCTGTTTTAAGACATTTATTTATTTTATTCATTGCCTTTGATATTATAAATCTAAAAGTCCTTATTTAAGCCAATTTAAGATGCCTTTTAGCCATTTTATAGTAATTAACAAATGTTGATAAAACTGAGTGATAATAACGGATTTAGGCTCCAAAAACTCTGTTTTTTTGTAAATTTGAAAATAGGATTTTATCTTTTTTTTATGAGGAATCTTAAGGTTTAAAATATTTAAATTATGAGCGAAGAAAACAAAAAAAATTATGATGCTTCTAGCATTCAGGCTTTAGAAGGAATGGAGCATGTGAGAATGCGACCTTCCATGTATATTGGAGATGTTGGAGTGAGAGGACTTCATCATTTGGTATACGAAGTTGTAGACAACTCCATTGATGAAGCTATGGGTGGATACTGCGACACCATCGATGTGATTATTAATGAAGATAATTCTATTACTACTAAAGATAATGGTCGTGGAATACCGGTAGGAATTCACAAAAAAGAAGGGGTTTCTGCACTGCAAGTTGTAATGACAAAGATTGGAGCTGGTGGTAAATTTGATAAAGATTCTTATAAAGTATCTGGAGGGCTTCACGGGGTTGGAGTTTCTTGTGTAAACGCACTGTCTGAGCATTTAACAGCGACAGTTCATAAAGAGGGTAAAGTTTGGCAACAAGAATACTCTAAAGGGAAAAGTTTATACCCTGTAAAAACCGTTGGTGAAACAGATTTTACTGGAACGATTGTTACCTTTTTACCTGACACTTCAATTTTTACCCAAACTATTGAATACAACTATGAAACTTTAGCAACACGTCTTCGTGAACTTTCTTATTTGAATAAAGGAATTACAATTACGTTAACTGATCATAGAAAAAAAGACGACGAAGGTAATTTTATTAATGAAACTTTTTTCAGTGATGAAGGTCTGCCTGAATTTATTAAATACCTAGACAGTACTCGAGAACAACTAACCTCCAGTATTATTTCCATGGAAGGTGAAAAAAACGGAATTCCTGTTGAAGTTGCTATGGTGTACAATACCTCATATGCTGAAAACCTTCATTCTTATGTAAACAACATAAACACCCATGAAGGAGGAACACACCTATCTGGTTTTAGAAGAGGTCTAACAGGTACGTTAAAAAAGTATGCAGATAATTCAGGCTTACTAAAGAATGTGAAGTTTGAAATTTCTGGAGATGACTTTAGAGAAGGCCTAACTGCCATTGTCTCTGTTAAGGTTTCTGAACCTCAATTTGAGGGACAAACAAAAACAAAGCTTGGAAATAGAGAAGTTACTTCAGCAGTTTCTCAGGCGGTTTCTGAAATGCTTACAGATTATCTTGAAGAAAACCCAAATGATGCAAAAACAATTGTTCAAAAAGTTATTTTAGCAGCCACTGCGAGACATGCTGCAAGAAAAGCACGCGAAATGGTTCAGCGCAAAACAGTAATGAGTATTGGTGGTTTACCTGGTAAATTATCTGACTGTTCTGAAACCGACCCAGCACAATGTGAAATATTTTTAGTTGAGGGAGATTCTGCGGGGGGTACTGCAAAACAAGGACGTGATAGAAACTTTCAAGCAATTTTACCGTTAAGAGGAAAAATCTTAAATGTTGAAAAAGCAATGCAACACAAAGTTTTTGAAAATGAAGAAATAAAAAATATGTTTACTGCACTTGGGGTAAGTATTGGAACGGAAGAAGATCCTCGAGCTTTAAACTTATCAAAATTGAGATACCATAAAGTTGTGATTATGTGTGATGCCGATGTAGATGGGTCTCACATTGCCACCTTAATACTAACTTTCTTCTTCAGATATATGAGAGAAATGGTAGAGCAAGGGTACATATACATCGCTACTCCTCCTTTATACCTTGTAAAAAAAGGTCAAAAAAGGGAATATGCATGGGATGATAATCAACGAGATTTAATAGCTGCAAAAATGGGAGGGTCTGTTAACATTCAGCGCTACAAAGGTCTTGGAGAAATGAATGCTGAACAATTATGGGATACCACAATGAATCCTGAGTTTAGAACTTTACGACAAGTGACTATTGATAGTTTATCTGAAGCTGACAGAGTGTTTTCGATGCTAATGGGTGACGAAGTTCCACCAAGAAGAGACTTTATAGAGAGAAATGCGAAGTATGCAAATATAGATGCATAAACTCTCAAACAAGAACACATAAAAATTCGATTATAAATATTTTTTTAAATTATAAAAACAAAAGAACATGAAAATTACAGTTGTAGGAGCAGGTGCTGTTGGAGCTAGCTGTGCAGAATATATTGCCATTAAAGACTTTGCTTCTGAAGTTGTATTATTAGATATTAAAGAAGGCTATGCTGAGGGAAAAGCAATGGACTTGATGCAAACCGCTTCTTTAAATGGTTTTGATACAAAAATAACAGGAACAACCAACGATTATTCAAAAACTGCTAATTCAGATATTTGTGTAATTACATCAGGTATTCCAAGAAAACCAGGAATGACAAGAGAGGAGTTAATTGGTATCAATGCTGGTATTGTAAAAACAGTTTCTTCTAACTTAATCAAGCATTCTGAAAACACAATTATCATTGTAGTCTCTAACCCAATGGATACCATGACGTACCTAGTACACAAAACCACTGGAATTCCAAAAAATAGAATTATTGGAATGGGTGGAGCACTCGATTCTGCGCGATTCAAATACAGACTAGCAGAGGCTTTAGAAGCTCCAATTTCTGATGTTGATGGAATGGTTATTGGAGGGCATTCTGACAAAGGAATGGTGCCATTAACAAGATTAGCTACACGTAATTCTGTACCCGTATCAGAATTTATATCAGAGGAACGCTTAGAGCAAGTACTACAGGACACCAAAGTTGGAGGTGCTACGCTAACAGGCTTACTGGGAACTTCTGCTTGGTATGCACCTGGCGCTGCTGTTAGTGGATTGGTTCAAGCAATTGCTTGTGATCAACGAAAAATATTTCCATGTTCTACCCTATTAGATGGAGAATACGGTTTGCATGATTTATGCATTGGAGTTCCTGTTGTATTAGGAAAAAAAGGGATTGAAAAAATTGTGGAAATTCAATTAAGTGACGCTGAAAAAGCACATTTAAAAGAATCTTCAGAAGGTGTTACTAAAACAAATGGATTATTAGCATTATAGACACCCATACTCTTAATAAAAAACCAGCCTTTGGGCTGGTTTTTTTATTCCTAATAAGTAGAGGTTTAATCTTAAGACAATCCAGATATTACACCATTTTTATCAATGGTCATAACTTCTGACGCTGGAACTGGTGGCAAACCGGGCATGCGCATCATTTTTCCTAAAATTGGAATAATAAATTGGGCACCAGCAGCGATTTCAATTTCTCTAACAGTAACCGTAAAACCTTCAGGTCTTCCTATCAATTGTTCATTATCTGAAAAAGATTTTTGTGTTTTTGCCATACAAATAGCAAAATCATTAAATCCTAATCTGTTAATTCTCCTCAAATTTAGCTGTGCTTTTTTACTGTATTCCACTTTTGCGGCTCCGTAGATTTCTTTAGCAATTACTTCAATTTTTTCTGTTACAGGACTTTTCCAGTCATATAATGGTTTGTATTGTGTTGCTTTATTTTCTATAACAGCAACTACAGCTTTTGCCAATTCTTTGGTACCTTCTCCTCCTTTTGCCCATCCCTCAGACAAAACCGCATGAACACCTAAACTTTGACATTTTTCGATCACAAAAGCAACCTCCTCATCAGTATCAGAAACGAATGAATTAACAGCTACCACTGGCTCTATATTATACTTTCTAATATTTTCTATATGCTTCTCTAGATTTTTGAAACCTGCTGTTACTGCCACTAAATTTTGCACATTATAATCCTCTTTCTTTACACCTCCATGATGACGTAATGCTCTAATCGTGGCTACTAAAACCACACATTTTGGGTTTAAATTTGCAAAAGCCGACTTAATATTCAAGAACTTTTCGGCACCTAAATCTGCACCAAAACCAGCTTCGGTAACCACGTAATTAGACAAAGACAAGCCCATTTTAGTTGCAATAATTGTATTTGTTCCTTGTGCTATATTTGCGAAGGGACCCCCGTGAATGATTGCTGGGTTTTCTTCTAGGGTCTGAACCAAATTTGGCTTTATAGCATCTTTTAATAAAATTGCCATGGCATTTTCTGCCTTTAGATCTCTTGCAAACACAGGTTTTTTGTCATAAGTAAATCCTATAAAAATATCACCTAAACGTTGCTTTAAATTGTCAAAATCTGTTGCCATACAAAGAATTGCCATTACCTCTGAAGCTGGCGTAATATTAAAACCGTCTTGTCTTGGCACTCCATTTGCTGTTCCCCCCAAACCAATAGTAATATCTCTTAACGCTCTATCGTTCATATCTATTACTCTTTTCCAAAGTATAGTTCTAGGGTCTATGTTTAAGTTTGAAACTTTATTTTGAATGTTATTATCAATTAATGCAGACAACAAATTATTTGCTTTTTCAATTGCATTAAAATCTCCTGTGAAATGTAAATTAATATCTTCCATAGGCACTACCTGAGAATATCCACCTCCTGCAGCACCACCTTTAATGCCAAAAACAGGCCCTAAAGAGGGCTCTCTTAACACAACTGTAGCTTGTTTTCCAATCTTATTCAAGCCTTCTGAAAGACCAATTGAAATCGTTGTTTTCCCCTCACCTGCGGGTGTTGGGGTTAAGGCGGTTACCAATATTAAGTTATTCTCTGCTGCTTTAACTTCATCTATGAGGTGTAATGGTAATTTTGCCTTATACTTTCCATACATTTCAATAGCATCCTCTTTTACCCCTATTTTTTTGGCAATCTTAGTAATGTGGGCTAACTTCTTAGCCTGTGCAATTTCGATATCAGATAGATGGCTCATAGTTTAAGTTTTTTCTGTTGATAGTTGTTTATCACTCTTAAAATGCGAGTAAATATACATAATTTCATTAGGCTAATCTTATTGTAAATACTATATTTGCACGTTTTAAAAAGAAGTCGACTAAAATTAAACTAAGATGCAAAATAAAGGACTTATAAGATTATTTGCAATCCTTTTCGGATTGGTAAGTTTATACCAACTTTCTTTTTCATTCTTTACCTCAAAGGTAGAAAATGAAGCCAAAGAATATGCGAAATCTAGAGGTAATCTAGACAACGGAAGAGAATTAGCAAGTTTAGAGAAAAAATACCTCGATAGTGTAAACAATCTTGAGGTTATAAATTTAGGAATTTCTCAATTTACTTACAATGACATTAAAGACAAAGAAATGAATCTTGGTCTTGATTTGAAAGGTGGTATTAATGCAATTTTACAAGTATCTGTAAAAGAGGTTTTGATTTCTCTTTCTAATGATTCTAAAAGTTTAGTTTTTAGAAAAGCTTTGAAAGCAGCGGATGAAGCGCAAAAGAATAATACTGATAATTATTTAGATTTATTTTTCAATGAGTTTGAAATTGCTGCAGGAACAAGTGGGATAAAACTTAGTGACCCTGAAATTTTTGGAACAAAGGCACTTCGTGAAAAGATAAACTTCAATAAAACAAATGAAGAGGTTAAAGAAGAATTACAACTGGAGATAAATAGCTCTATTAATACTGCTTTTGAAGTTTTAAGAAGTAGAATTGACAAGTTTGGAGTTACACAGCCTAATATTCAACGTATTGGGAATTCGGGGAGAATTCAAATTGAATTGCCTGGAGCAAAAGACATAGAAAGAGTTACAAAGTTAGTAACTAGTAAAGCAGAATTACAATTTTGGGAAGTATTCTCTAATGCTGAAGTTCAAAACTATCTGTTTTCAGCAAACGCTGTTGTCACTGAAATGCTGAAAGACGATAAAGCAGAAGAAGTTGAGAAGACTGATGATGCAAATGACATTCAAAGTATTTTAAATGAAGTACAAGATTCAACTGAGGTTCAAGAGAAGTCATTATTTACCTACTTAACCGTAAATTTTGCACAATCTGAGGCACAAATGAGTTCGTTAGTTGCCCAAGCAAAAGTTGGTGACACAGCTATGGTTAATAAACTATTATCTGATCGAAAGGTGATTAGTTTACGAACTAATGACATCAAAAATGTGAAATTCTTGTGGGATTACAAAGCCAATACCACACCCGATGGTTCTGAAGTAATTGGTCTGTATGCAATAAAATCTAACAGAAATGATGTTGCTCCTATTCAAGGTGATGTAATTACAGATGCTGCTCAAGTTTTTTCTCAACTAAATGATCCTGAGGTTAGTATGTCCATGAATGGAAGAGGCTCTAAGTTATGGGAGAAATTAACTGGTGATAATGTAGGAGGTTTTGTGGCAGTTGTATTAGATGACTATGTATATACAGCCCCTTCTGTAAACCAAGCTATTGTAGGAGGTAGAACTTCCATTTCTGGTGGAAGTATGACCATTGAAGAGGCACAAGATATTGCAACTGTATTAAAAGCTGGTAAATTACCTGCTGCTGCTAGAATTATTCAAGCAGAAGTAGTGGGACCTTCTTTAGGGCAAGAGTCAATAGATCAATCTACACAATCATTTATGTTAGCTATTCTACTAGTATTGGTCTGGATGATTATATATTATGGTAGAGCTGGTGTTTATGCAAACGTTGCTTTGATCGTAAACATCTTATTCATCTTTGGAATTTTAGCATCATTTAATGCGGTGTTAACATTACCTGGAATTGCTGGTATTATCTTAACTATTGGTATGTCCGTAGATGCTAACGTAATTATCTTTGAAAGAATTAAAGAAGGAATCTTTAAAAAGAAAGGTCTAAAACAATCTGTTCAAGAAGGATTTAGTGTAAAAGGAGCCCTATCTGCAATTATCGATGCGAACATCACGAGTTTATTAACAGGTGTGATACTGTATGTTTTTGGAACAGGTCCTATTAAAGGATTTGCATTAACCTTAATCATTGGTATTTTAACCTCTTTATTTACCGCTGTATTTATTACAAGACTTCTTATAGATGGTGCCACAGAAAAAGGAAAGAACTTAACCTTTAACACCTCATTATCTAAGGGATGGTTTCAAAATATTAACATTCAATTTTTACGTAAACGCAAAATTGCTTACGTAATTTCAGGAGCTATTATCTTAGGGGGTATTGCCTCTATTGCTAGTATTGGTTTAAAGCAGGGTGTAGACTTTAAAGGTGGACGATCTTATGTAGTTCGATTTGATCAAACAGTGAATGCTTCAGAAGTTTCTGAATCTTTAAAAGAGGTTTTTGAATCGGCTCCAGAAGTAAAAACCTACGGATCTGACTCTCAATTGAAAATAACAACCGTTTATAAAATTGAAGAAGAAGGAAATGATGTTGACGAAGAAGTACAATTTGCATTGTTTACTGGGTTAAAAGGCTACTTATCAGAGGGAACTACTTATGAAAGTTTTAAACCTGGTTTTCAAAAAGAAGGAGAAAGTACTAATAGTATTATGAGTTATATTAAAGTAGAGCCTACTATTGCAGATGATATTAAAACATCAGCAGTTTATGCGGTATTTGGTTCATTACTAATAGTTTTCTTATACATCTTATTACGCTTTAGAAAAATATCTTTTAGTTTAGGTGCCGTAATTGCAGTATTTCACGATGTCCTAATAGTATTAGGAATCTTTTCAATACTCTATAAATTTATGCCATTTGATATGGAAATAGGGCAATCGTTTATTGCAGCCATCCTAACAGTGGTAGGATATTCATTGAATGATACGGTGGTTATTTTTGACAGAATTAGAGAGTTTGCTGGAATTCATACCAAATGGGTTTACAGCGAAGTTGTAGATAAAGCATTAAGTAGTACATTAGGAAGAACTATTAATACCTCATTAACAACATTATTGGTAATGTTAGCCATCTTTACATTTGGTGGAGATTCTATTAGAGGATTTATGTTTGCCCTAATTATTGGTGTTATAGTAGGAACCTACTCTTCGCTATTTGTAGCAACTCCAGTAATGTATGATACTTCTAAAAGAAAAGAAGCAAATAAGAAATAATTTCAAAAAATAGATGAAGAAACCGTTTTGTTCCTACTGACTTTTCTCAGTACATCAAAACGGTTTTCTCTTTTAATAACAGCATAGTATCTTTACAAGATGAGCATTATTAAACTACATGACTTAAATTTTACTCCATTTATTTCAGAAAAAGAACTCTCTGAGATTGTAAGTTCTTTAGTGAATAAGGTAAGTATAGATTTAGACCCTAATGAAGTTCCTATATTTATTGGAATTTTAAACGGCTCTTTTCTTTTTGCTGCAGATTTCATAAGAAAATACACCCAGAACTGTGAAGTTTCATTTGTGAAGTTAAGTTCTTATGAGGGAACCTCTTCTACTGATGTTGTTCATGAGTTAATAGGGATTAATGAAGATATCACAGGAAGGACCATTGTAATTTTAGAAGACATCATAGACACAGGGACTACCCTTCATAAAATTTACGATAGTTTTAAAAATAAAAATATAAAACAATTAAAAATTGCTACCCTATTTTTTAAACCAGATGTTTACAGAAAAGAGTTACCAATAGACTATATCGGTAAAAATATTGAAGACAAATTTATTGTAGGCTATGGATTAGATTACAATGGCTTAGGAAGAAATTTACCAGCAGTATACCAATTAACAACAGAAACAAACTAAATGAAAAATATTGTATTATTTGGACCTCCAGGTGCCGGAAAAGGAACGCAAGCAGAACTTTTAAAAGGGAAATATAATTTAGTGCATATTTCTACAGGTGATGTTTTTAGATTTAATATTAAGAACGAGACTGAATTAGGAATACTCGCAAAAACCTACATGGATAAGGGTGATTTGGTACCTGATGAAGTAACCATTCATATGCTAGAAGCAGAGGTTGATAAAAATGTTAACGCTAACGGATTTATTTTTGATGGATTCCCAAGAACCCAATCTCAAGCAGAAGCATTAGACGGTTTTTTAAATACCAAAGGAGAAAAAATAAATGGGATGGTTGCCTTAGAAGTACCTGAAGACTTATTGGTTGAACGCTTGTTAGAGCGAGGTAAAACCAGTGGAAGAGCAGACGATACTGATGAAGGTAAAATTAGAAATCGCTTCAATGAATACAATACAAAAACTGCTATTTTAAAAGATTATTACGCTGCAAAAGGAAACTATTTTGGGGTAAATGGAGTAGGATCTATACAAGAAATTACAGAGCGTTTAGCAAAGGTTTTTGATACACTATAAATTATGACAGAAGGTAACTTTGTTGATTATATAAAAGTTTATGCTTCCTCAGGAAAGGGCGGTAGAGGATCTGCGCACTTACATAGAGAAAAGTTTATCACAAAGGGAGGTCCAGATGGTGGAGACGGCGGACGAGGTGGTCATATCATTCTTCGAGGAAATAAAGATATGTGGACTTTATTTCACCTAAAATTTAAAAAACATTTTAGAGCAGAACAAGGGGGAGACGGAAGTAAGAGTAGAAGTACTGGTAAAGATGGGACCGATATTTATGTAGATGTACCCCTTGGAACCATTGTTAGAGATAGTGAAACTGCTGAAATTATTTTTGAAATCACCGAAAATGGAGAAGAAAAAATTTTATTAGAAGGTGGTATGGGAGGCCGTGGGAACTGGCATTTTAAATCCTCTACAAATCAAACACCTAGATATGCACAACCTGGAGTTGATGGCCTAGAAGGCTGGTTTCAAATAGAATTAAAAATCTTAGCAGATGTAGGTTTGGTTGGCTTTCCAAACGCTGGGAAATCTACCTTACTATCTGTAATTACTGCTGCCAAACCAAAAATTGCAGACTATGCATTTACCACTCTAAAACCAAATTTAGGGATTGTTGATTACAGAGAATATAAAAGTTTTGTAATGGCAGATATTCCGGGGATCATTGAAGGAGCTGCTGAAGGCAAAGGGTTAGGACATCGTTTTTTACGTCATATAGAACGTAACTCTACCCTACTCTTTTTAATACCAGCAGATAGTGATGATATTCGAAAAGAATATGAGATATTATTAAACGAACTAAAGAAGCACAATCCAGAATTACTAGACAAACAACGTTTACTGGCGATCTCAAAAACAGACATGTTAGATGAAGAGCTGCAAGAGGAAATTAAAAATGAATTACCAACAGGAATTCCTTTTGTATTTATTTCTTCGTTAGCGCAAATAGGACTTCAAGAGCTCAAAGACAAACTCTGGAAAATGCTAAACTAGTTTTTTACCGCTATTCTAATTGGTAATTTATAAACCGTTGTCACTGGAACACCTCTCTTAATTGCAGGATATACAGCAGGAAGCTCTTCCACACTTTTTTTTAGAATAGCTTTCAACGATGGAAGTATAACCAACAAACTATCAGATGATTTTATAGAGGTTAATTTTACCTCTTTATTAGATTGTATAGTGATGGCTACTTCAATAGTTTCATCTACAGATTGAGGAACTTGAATAGACTGCTTAGCTAGACTACTAGAAATTTCTTGTCGAATGGTTGTTCTAAAGCAGGTGTTTTTTTTATCCTTTTCTATTAAGGAATCGCAAACCTTAAAAGATGGAGAAACATCTACAGAGGTAAAATCTACATCCATGTTTATTTTCTCTATATTCTTGTTTTTTTCAAATGAAAAATACTCACAAGAAGTAAAGGAAATCAAGAGACATATAAATAAAAAATAGCGCACTTTAAATGATCATTAATTTAGTGTGAATTTACGCAATTATAATGACTTTAACTACTAGAACTTTTGTGTTTACTGAACCTTTTAGATTAACTAAATCTATAGCTTGAATTATAACTGTAACAAATAAAAAAAAGAAACGTCCTATAGTAACAACAAGTAAATCTATGGATCTTCTTCTACTTCTATTAGGTGTTTTTTTTATAATTCTTGGAATTATTGGTTCCTTTATTCCGGTATTACCCGGCCCCATTACAAGTTGGGTAGGTTTATTGTTAATTCATCTTACCAATGCCGTTCCCTATAATTGGACTTTTATACTAACTACCCTAGCGGTAGCCGTACTCGTGTATATTTTAGATTATATTATTCCTGCTTTAGGAACAAAAAAATTTGGTGGAAGTAAATATGGCATTATAGGGACTACAGTAGGTTTAGTAGTAGGGCTTATTTTTCTGGGTCCTTTTGGTATTATAATAGGCCCGTTTACTGGGGCATTTATTGGAGAGCTCATCTATGATAATGAAAACTCTAATAGAGCATTAAAAGCTGCTTTTGGCTCTTTTATTGGTTTTTTGTTTTCTACTGGATTAAAATTTATAGTTAGCAGTATTTATGCAGGATTGTTTTTTTCAAAAATTTGGGAAATGAAATCTAACTTCTTTTAAGCGCAAAAAAAAAGCGACCCATTTCAGGGAAGCTTTCCATTGGTTAACAAAACCAAGACACTTTTTACGAAAGTGCCAA
>Ga0209193_1000218_pt1 | contig 41549 bp, 42 predicted proteins | sample COGITO_mtgs_1003_FD_185515 | JGI IMG/M metagenome (GOLD analysis project Ga0209193, IMG submission 185515) | Pelagic marine microbial communities from North Sea - COGITO_mtgs_100330 (SPAdes) (version 2) | ecosystem: Environmental > Aquatic > Marine > Epipelagic ...
AAAGCTAAGCTATCCTTGAGAAGACTAACCTATCCAGGAGTGTAGTTCCCCCCAACAACCCCTCTAATAAATGGACCTAATGTCCGCAAAATTCTTAGTAAGTTATATGTCGAGACCTCAGCATAACTGGAAGATTCCCAATAGCATGGATATTTGGTATCCTTGTTTCATGCAGAAACCTTTTGTCACCCAAGCTGAACTTTTTGTCTCCAGCAGTGATTTAGAACACCCCGCTCTCCATGCGTTTGACGACACGGAAGCGGTTTTGGACTTGTCTAAAATAGAACCGATATTATCCTCGATTTATGCCTCCAAGACGGGCCGTCCAAGCTACCCGCTTTTGACCCTGTTTCGAGGGTTGTTGTTGGGCGTGTGGTATCGCCTATCTGATGTTGAACTATCTCAATGCTTGTATCGTGATTTATTGTTTCGCAAATTCTGCCACCTTGAGTTAGGCGGCGATGTTCCTGAAGCTTCTACACTGGGACGGTTCCGCAACCATCTTGTCGAACACGATCTGTGGGAACGGTTATTGGGAGAGATCAACCGTTAACTTGAAGCCAAGAACATCATTTTGACGGAAGGTCGCATTAACATCATCGATGCAACCCCGATTGAAGCAGCGCAATCTGGCTCGGGAAAGGGCAAAGACGGCAAGCCCAAACGCGACCCAGATGGAGGCTGGCATGTAAAGAAAGATAGCCGCGGCACTCTAAAATCCACATATGGCTACTCGGTTCATACGGGTGTTGACGAGGACGGCTTCATCCAACGCCAGACAGTAATGGCTGGCAATGTACACGACAGCCAAGAGCGCGATACGCTTTTGTTGGGTGATGAGACTGTCCTTTATGCGGATGCGGCCTACAGTTCAAAAGAGACGCGCGATAAGTTAGAACGTTTTGGCATTGCAGATCAGGTGCAACGTAAGGGCTACCCTCTGGCTGGCAGGGCATTACATGCCCGAGAAGCGCAACCAACCGCTCTCAGAGCAAGACAGCAGGCGCAACGATGCAATCGCCGTTATCCGTGCTGGCGGTGAACGCCCCTTTGCCACTTACAAAAGCCGCTATGGCCTCGCGCGAACCCGTTTTATGGGACTGGCCAAAAATATGACCGCTTACGGTATCGCCGCTATCGCGCATAACCGGCGCAAAGGGGCCAAGTTCTTGACCCTCTACGGCCTGCCTGACCCGAATTATGCTGGATAAGTGCGGCCAAAACCCAGAAATGGGGCAATGAACCACGCCAAATTATCCATATCTAACCCTTAAATACGCAAATAGCTGATTTTAATGGAAGTCTGTCGGGAACGTGGTAATATCAAGCTGAAAAGTAGACCTTATACTGAGGTCTCATGTAGTTTAAGACTCAAAGTTAATTATGTAATTTTGAGTTTTTCAGCAGCTTTTAATTTATAAATACCGTTCCCCTAAGATGAATTCAGAGCAGTACTGCCTCCAGCATAGATATTAGTTTTGGCGTTGTCTCTGACAACAGCAAAATTTCACTTCTTCAAGGTACCCAGAGTACTTTAGTATGCCATAGTTAGCGATGAGTTGATGACGCGGCTCTGCCTAAACTTTGATTAAATAGCTTACACGCTGATAGAATTAAGCATCCTTGATTTGATCTTTATGAACAATGGCGATCCATATAAGACAAATTAAGAACAAAGGCCTAGACAGTTGAAATACCGAAAAATATGGCCTTTCAGCTATTTGCGAGAAGCCTGAGAAAAGAATAGCAATGTCAATTGCGCTATTAAGCATATAAATAAATAGAATTGTACTAAGATACTTAAATCCATAATTATAATAGGCAGATATATTCAAAATCATCAGAAACACCAACACCACAGTAGCGCGTGTATTTAGTATAGATAAATATCCTTGATCGAGGAAATCTGTATTAATACCTTCAACAAGACTTCCTTTTACTAAGAGATACAATAAGAAACCCATTAGTATGTATAGATTGATAACCCCAAGTAATACTTTGAACGTCAAAGACTGGACAGGACGATCTTTTACTTTGGACAGAACATTTGAGGCATCCCGCAATAAAAGCTCGATTTCAATATTAATTATTTTTTTTCGTGACATACCGTCACTCCCTAGGCTGAGCGATAAATATGAGTTCGAAGCACATCCATATTAGACTTATGATAAAAATTGGACGAAGCAAGTGTACTACGTCAATTGAACTCCCTTCGGGATATTCAATCATACTGTACAAAATGAAGTAATCTTCAATGTACATGATGAAAGCCCATGCAGTTAATGCCACTGTTACGTACTTGGCGTATTTTAAGAACCTGCTTAGGATTACTGGATACGCAATTAATGCAAAAACTATAAACACCAAACGAACAGTAGTGAGCTTAATAGCAAAATAATATTGTGTGGCAATCTCGAGGTTAAATACATCTCCCGGTGAGATCAAAAACACATACAATACAAATAAACAATAAGAATAAGCTATACTTATTGCGATCCAAAACGCTTTAGAGAGTTGTAAACTTTTAAACACAGGGCCACCCCTTTTAACCGTCAAGGATTTGTAGGAGGTATTAACAAATTAATTAAAAATCAATAGTCAACATAAATACGAATTTTCATAAAAGGAAAATTTTCGAAATGAACACTTCTAGGAAATATTAGGATGTTTTCCTTACACCTTGCCCAAATTTTGCTTCCAGCAGACCAGGGTCGCCCACAGGGATTAGCGACGGAAACGGCGAATTAGGCTGGGCGCAGCTGCGTAACCTACAAACAACAGCAAGCCAAAGGCCAATACCGCTAAAAATGCATTCCAGTTTTGGTTCCAGAGCAGGACCCCCGCGATCGGCGGCGCAATGACGAAAGGCGCCAGAACCAGCGTTGTCAGCGGGTTTGCAATTTGGCGGCGGTTTTGACCTAAGACACATATTTCGAGGCCACGCATTATTATTTGATGAACATGTAACCGATCCGGTGCCGAAACATCCGCATTCCTGCGCAAACGGCGATAGACAGCAAGCGACGTATCGGCAGCTGGCCAGAAAAAGGTTAACAGAATTGCCCAAGGTGAGACATCTGGCGCATTAACCAGCAGAGCGATACCAAACCAACTCAGCACAAATCCAATAGTATAGGCACCAGCATCACCGAGGAATATTAGACCAAACGGATAATTTATGAGGAAAAACCCGAATACCCCCGCCGCCACGAACATAGGGAGGTGAACCATCGTCGAGTAGCCGGATATTTCTGCGATTTGGCTTAGCGCCAAAGCTGCGACGATGGCCGTAAGAGAAGCTAAGCCATTCACCCCATCAATCAGATTAAAGCTGTTTGAAATTCCCGCCGTAACCAAAATGGTAAGAGGGATGCCAACAGCCGAATACTCCATCAAGGGATCCAATACCGGGATTCCAGTCCGAGGCAGCCAAACGCCGAAAAGCCAAATCGTCAACAAACTTGAACTAATCGCGGCTAGCATGCGCCGTCGGGGGGACATGTGGAAACCGAAGTCCTCGGCAAGCCCTACAAAAAAAAGGAGAGAAGTAACAAGAACGAAGGCAGAGTATGTCCCTGAAATTGGCCCCAATCCGAAAATGGAGAACAGGCCAAGGGCGCCGAAAACCGCTATGCCTCCAACACGCGGGGTCGGGCGTGTATGCATTGATTGAACCGCACTCAGGTCGCAAGTCCGACCGCTGAGCCACGGAAGCCGCGAGCACACAAAGACTATCCCTACGCAAAGACCAAACGAAAGTGAGGTCAGGGCATATTCATGCAAATTCGAGGGCGGTATGGCATGGTTAAACAAGGTCGTCCCAATCAGTCAAAAGAGCAGATTATCGATTTGATATCACTCCAATAGACTAATCGGTCTCACACCGGCGATGTGCAGAAGTATAGTCTCGAGCACAAAAGTACAGAGCCAAACTGGGGCGATTTCAATTAGTTAAAATTGCTGGAAAATCGGTTTCAGGGCTTGAAGTGGGTATAAAAAATTAAAATTGCAGACCCCACATTAGGCATCTGAACCATAAGCGAAGAGACTATTACTGTATCCGCTCCATCCTCAAAGGATGCGGATTTTATGTTCTTTTCACATGACAAAGGCTCAAAACTCGTGACAAGAAAGTCTTGCCAAGCATTTTCTGAAGCACGGTTCATCCCGCCAGTACTAATTTGAAACATCCGTTTCTTTGTGGCTGTGAATTTACCTTTAGCCTGATGTAGGGCGCTGATATTTTTTACGCCATAATATCCGGTTGGTTAAACTTGAGATTAACGAAGATTGTATGACTAACAGATAATTATCTCTAAGCTCGTCCAACCTAATAGTAGTGACACTTACAAAATTATCCCAACCCTCAACATATTCATCGAATGATTTAACTTCCGGTGGAAAGGAAAAAATACGAGGCATTATTCAGGGCATTGGAATAAAAATAGAAACCGCCTTCACCACGATCAGACATCGTACCAAGAGGTCACAGCGATGCCTTACACTCGATGGCATGCTGCACATAATATTTAAGCTGGGCCAATGCGCCAAGCAAAACAGGGGAGCTTCTATACTTTTGTGCGTGGGACTATTCTTCTGCGCAGTAGAGGTTTTAGACCGACTAGCCTACCAAATCTACGACAGCCATAGATCCACTTTTTGACCTTTTGTTGAGAGGTGCGTGGAGTGACAGGGCAATATTCAAATGAATGAACCGTTTGTAATTTCAATAAGTTTCGAGCTGTTTAGGGGTGTTTGCAATGATGCCGATTGGGACATTTGTACGCGCTCCAGGAAGGCGATACCTTGCACATAATAATGACGGCGAACGCCACCTGGAACATATGGAATTTTCGGCGACCCGTGGTTGAAGCGTTGCTGGCTGACGGCAACCGGGTCACGGTTCTCGCGCCGTTGGATGATGCTGTGCGCGACCTTGAGCATCTCGGTTGCCATGTGCGTCCTCTGACGATGGGCGTGAAGGGTCTCAACCCTCTCGAGGATTTGAAACTTCAGTGCAGATTCAAACGGATATTTCGCGAGGAAGAGCCAGACGTTGTACTGAGCTATACAATCAAGAATAATGTTTTTGGCGCGCAGGCCGCGCGATCAGTGGGCGTGCCGTTTCTACCAAATGTGACTGGACTGGGCACTGCATTTTTGTCTAGCAAGCTACTGCAAACCATAACCGAGCAGTTGTACCGACGATCTTTCAGCACACTGACGACCGTATTTCTCCAAAACAAGGATGACCGTGACTTGTTTCTCAAGCGCTCTTTGGTTCGCCTAGATCAGGCCCAACTGCTGCCTGGCTCGGGCATTGATCTAGTCCGCTTTGCGCCCGCAGCGATGCTTCCCGTGGATCGCGCGCCTGTCTTCTTGATGATCGCCCGGCTTTTGCGCGATAAAGGTGTTCTGGAATTTATCGACGCAGCCAAGAAGATCAAGGCGCGCCATCCGAAAGCGCGGTTCCAACTTCTTGGAGCCGCTGGATCGGAAAATCGCAGCGCTATTGATCATGCAACGGTCGATGCTTGGGTAAAAGAAGGCGTGGTGGAATATCTTGGTACAACCAAGGACGTGCGCCCAGCGATTGCGGCAGCTTCGTGTGTGCTTCTGCCATCATACCGGGAGGGCGCACCGAGGACCCTTATTGAGGCGGCCGCAATGGCCCGCCCCGTGATCAGCACGAACGTTCCGGGATGTCGAGCTGTAGTCGACCATAATGTCTCAGGCTTTCTCTGCGATGTACGCAGTGCTGAGAGCCTCGCTGCCGCGATCGAGCGGTTTCTGTCGCTGTCGCCTGAGGCACAACAGGCCATGGGGCAATCCGGTCGGGCCAAAATGGAACAAAAATATGACCAGAGCATCGTGGTGGACGCTTACCGTGATGCAATTTCACGCATTGTGAGGCCCGGGAAGGTAAGTGTAAATGGATACGGTTTTCCTACTCATCTCAAAGCTGATCAGTACGCTTCTGCGTCCTGATATGTGGATTGTTATTGCGCTGGCCAATGTGGTTCTGGCGCTCATCACGCAGCGGCGGCGGCTGGCGCTTTGGGTCGGTGGGCTTACGCTTTTTGGGCTTGTGACGCTGGCAATCCTGCCGCTGGGCAACGTACTTCTCCAGCCTATTGAGCTGACCTACCCCGTAAACCCACCTCTGTCACAGGTCGATGGCATAATTGTGCTTGGTGGCGGTGAAAATGTCCGCGCCAGTACCTATTGGGGCCAGATGCAGTTTAACGAAGGCGGCGATTGCTTTGCCGCTAGTGTTGCACTCGCGCAGCGGTTTTCAGATGCACAGCTGCTGTTCACCGGCGGTAGCGGAGCGCTGCGCGACCTCGCCGGTGCCGCTGTTTCCGAAGCTTCCGTAGCAGAGCGCTTTTTTCTGGACCAAGGCATTGATCGGGACCGGCTCCTTTTGGAGGGCCTATCCCGCAACACAGCTGAAAACGCACGCCTAAGCCTGGCACTCGCCAACCCAAGTGCCGATGAGACCTGGGTGCTGGTCACAAGCGCTTTCCATATGCCGCGCGCTATACGGAGTTTCGAGGTCGCCGGATGGGGAGGCCTAATAGCCTGGCCCGTCGATTATCGCACATCGAAGTTTACAGATGGCATCGGCTGGGATCTCACGCGGAATTTGGAGGTCCTGAATACGGGGATCAGCGAGCAAGTTACACAATTGTCGTACAGGCCGACCGGGCGATGAGACAGCCCCCAATTCTGAACTTACTGCAGGTTGATGGGAGTAGTCTTTCAACCAACCCAGCACTTTCAGCTTCAATTGAAATTGCACATGACAGAATTGTCCGCTGCTTCACGAATTATAGATCAGGACACTTCGCAACCAATATTGGATTAAATTTCTCATCGAATCTGAAAGATCTGATGATTGCCATCAGAAAACAGGTTGGCATAAAGCGTTTCTGGGCTTAGAGCCTCAAACAGTCCGCAGCTGATCAGCCCCGACCGCCACGCGCGTCTGCCCACCCATGATCTCCATCAGCACCCAAACGCGCCGGTCCGGGGCAATGTCGTCGATTGTTGCGACAAAATCCGCGAATGGGCCGCTGGCAATGCGCACCTGATCACCGGGTTTCAACAGCTTTGGCGGCAGCAGCTTTCCAGCGCTATCACAACGCAGCATAAGCTGGCTTACGATATCCAATGGCACCATTGCAGGCTCATTACCGAAGCTAACCAGCCGCGTAATGCCGTATGTGGAATAGATCTTTCGCCAGAGCCCACCCGCGATGTCAAAGAACACGAACACATATCCAGGAAACATCGGCCGAAGGGTCGGGATAAACCGGCCCTTGCGATTTTGCGAGCCCTCCTCCATCGGCAGGAAAGTCCGAAACCCCTGCCGCCTTAGGTTGCGGTCAGCAATATGCGCGCAGTTTGGTTTGAGCTGCGCCAGGAACCAGCTCTCACCGCGGTCGTGATAGGTCATCGCGTCCCCCGTCTGTTGTTGCGACCTGATACCGCTCAAATCTGAGTAGACGCAAGTTAAAGTTCCTGAAGATATTTGAAGTCTTGGGAACCGACATATCTATCGAATTTTTTAGTGCTCTGATATTAAGAGATAATTACTACATTTCAATTTTACCCAATCGAAACAGTCTACTCATTTAGCAGTGTAACCTATGCTAAATAGTATTTGGGCACATCCTTTTTTATCAACTTCTATCCAACTGCTTTCAGATGAAGGCGGTTGGTGATGGTACAAATCTATACAGACCTTCATTGCATAAAATTCAGTTCAATTTTTTAGGCACACTTGAAAAACGGATCACACGAGGCGCCCCACAGGCAGTCCTCGTGCGGCAGCCTGACACAGAGCCCTTCAATTATGACCACACAACGCGACAAGCTGCGTGAAGATGTGCAGTTCAGGATTCTGCGTCTTTTGCAGGACAACCCCGAAATGAGTCAGCGCGAATTGGCCAAGGCCGTTTGCGTCAGTACCGGCGGTATTCATTATGTGCTCAACGCACTCTTAGATAAGGGACTTCTCAAGATGGAAAATGTCACCGCAGCCAAAGACAAGCGGCGCTATGCCTACGTGCTCACGCGCAGGGGCAAGGCCGCAAAGGCCGATCTGACCACGCGGTTTCTAATGCGGAAGATGGCTGACTACGAGCGTCTAAAGGCTGAAATCGACGAGGTTTGTGAGGACCTGTCGGACACGGAGATGGCCGAACTTGAGACCGTCTTGAAGGATTGCTGAAATGAAAAGTGACAACCCAAAAATCGAAAATGAGATTTCTATAAATGGCTAAAGGCGCCTCAAAAATGCGTGTCTTGATCACTGGGACGGCCGGGTTCATCGGATTCCATCTTACCAAGCTGCTACTGGCAGAAGGGATCGTCGTCTACGGCTTTGACGGGATAACCGATTACTATGATGTCGCCCTCAAGAAGCGGCGGCATCAGATGCTGCTGCAGAACCCTAACTTCGCCGCAACCGAAGGGATGCTGGAAGATAGGGCGCTGTTCGAACGTGTCGCCGATGAATTTGAGCCTGATGTAATCATCCACCTCGCGGCACAGGCCGGTGTGCGCTACAGCCTCGAAAACCCACGCGCTTATCTCGACGCCAATGTCATCGGCACTTTAAACGTTATGGAAGCAGCGCGCCGCCTGAATGTGCAGCACCTGCTGATGGCCTCGACCTCATCGGTTTATGGCGCGAACACCGAAATGCCATTCATCGAGACCGAAAAGGCAGACACGCAGCTGACAATCTACGCTGCAACCAAGAAGGCAAACGAGAGCATGGGCCATGCCTATGCCCATCTTTACGATCTGCCGACCACAATGTTTCGGTTTTTTACCGTTTACGGTCCTTGGGGACGTCCAGATCTAGCGCTCTACAAATTTGTGGATGCGATCCTCAATGGGCGCCCAATCGACATATACAACAACGGCGACATGCATCGCGACTTTACCTATGTCGACGATCTGGTGCGCGCGATAGGTCTCTTGATTGATGTGGCGCCCGTACGCCCGAAGGATGGCGTGGTGCCCGAGGGAGACAGCCTGTCACCCGTCGCCCCTTACCGGGTCGTGAATATCGGCAATTCCGACAAGGTGCGACTGTTGGATTTTATCGACGCAATCGAGGACTGTCTCAGGCAGAAGGCTGAGCGGAATTACATGGGCATGCAGACAGGCGACGTGCCTGCAACATGGGCGAATGCGGATCTCTTGAAAACCTTGACGGGGTATCAGCCACAGACAGATTTCCGCCACGGCATTGCGAAATTTGTGGATTGGTATCTCGACTATCACGGAGTGAAAAAATGACCCAGAAAAGAAACATTGCCGATTATAACTCTAGACTTTTCAACACGGGAAGAATTCGTCGCTTTTACCATATGGCCAGATTCGATTTTGTTGCCGATCTGATTAAAAGAAGGAAAATAAATGTTGAGCAATTCTTAGAGCTGGGATGTTTTGACGGTCGGCTTCTGCAGCACATACCGCAGCCAGATCATTATGTCGGTATAGATGCCAATGTGGAGGGTGGTCTCGATCTCGCAAAAAAAAACTATATCGATGATTCATCAAAGGTTTTCATTGAGTCACTTAGCCCGGAAAATCTGTTGACTTTTGAAAGTGATAGCTTTTCCGCGTTTGCCTCTCTCGAAACTTTTGAACATATCGATCCAGATCAATTAGATGCTTACTTGGACGAAGTGTCACGGGTTTTAAATGGCGATTTAATAATTACCGTTCCAAACGAAAAAGGCCCAGTACTCTTAGTGAAGAAATTGGTTAAGCGTATTATAGGAAGTAGGAGCGATCCTTATTCCCTGGCTGAACTCTTTTATGCTTCCATTGGACGGATGGAACGCGTTGCTCGACGCGAGCACAAAGGATTTGATTACAGCCGATTGGTAGATCAAATTGATCATAGGTTTGAATTAATTTCTGTTAAAGGGATTCCATTTCAATGGCTTCCACCAGTCTTAAACCTAACCGTAGCAATTCACGCTCGATCCCGCATAACATCGGTGGAATTAGATGGGTAAAAACATCGCCGTGATCGGCCTCGGCTACGTAGGCCTGCCGCTTGCGGTAGAGTTCGGTAAGAACCGGTCGGTAATTGGTTTTGATATCAATGCAAGCCGGATTGATGCACTGCGTTTGGGGCATGACGCGACGCTGGAGGTCGCCAATGACGAATTGGCTACAGCCGATCAGCTTGCATTCACCAGCGACCCCGCTGATCTGGCTGCTGCCTCAATCTACATCGTGACCGTGCCGACCCCGATAAATGCACACAAGCGCCCCGACCTGACCCCCTTGCTCAAAGCCTCAGAAATGCTGGGGTGCGTATTGAAGCATGGCGACATCGTCATTTATGAAAGTACGGTCTACCCAGGCGCGACCGAAGAAGACTGCGTGCCAGTTCTGGAGCGTGCGTCCGGCCTTACCTTCAACGTCGACTTCTTTGCAGGGTACTCACCCGAGCGGATCAACCCCGGCGACAAGGCGCACCGCCTGCCCGACATTTGCAAGGTGACGTCTGGCTCCACACCCGAGATCGCAGAAGAAGTCGATCAACTCTATGGCAGCATCATCACCGCCGGCACCTACAAAGCCGAGAGTATTGGCATTGCAGAGGCCGCCAAGGTGATCGAAAACACTCAACGCGACCTAAACATTGCGCTCGTGAATGAACTAGCGATGATCTTCAACAGGATGGGGATCGACACCAATGCGGTTCTGAAAGCGGCAGGCACAAAATGGAATTTCCTGCCGTTCCAGCCTGGGCTGGTCGGCGGGCACTGCATCGGGGTGGACCCGTATTACCTGACCCACAAGGCCGAGGCGATAGGCTATCACCCGCAGATCATCTTGGCCGGGCGGCGTATCAATGACGGGATGGGCGCGTATGTGGCCGGTCAGTTGGTCAAGGCCATGCTGAAACGCCGTCTTCAGGTGGATGGCGCGAGGGTGTTGATCCTCGGGCTGACGTTCAAGGAAAACTGCCCCGATCTGCGCAACACCCGCGTGATCGATGTGATTGCGGAACTGCGCGAGTATGGTGTGCACGTGGACGTGCATGACCCATGGGTCGATGCAGCAGATGTGCAGCAGGAGTACGGGCTGGCATTGGTCACGACCCCAGAACCCGCGGCATATGACGGCGTGATCCTAGCCGTGGCGCATGACAGTTATCGAGAGGCAGGCGCAGCCGCACTGCGCGGCTATGGTAGCCCTGGTCACGTGTTCTGTGACTTGAAGAGTGTTTTTGGGCGCGAAGAAAGCGATTTGCGGCTGTGAGGGACTTGTCGTCAATTGCCCGGGTTGAAGGGCCTAGCCTGACACTACGTCTGATACAGCCTGAGGACGCGGCCTATGTTCACAGCCTGCGGAACAATCCAGCATACAACACCCACCTGTCGACAGTAACCGGGACGGTTGATGATCAGCGGACCTGGATTGAGGGCTACAGGTCCCGGGAGGCCCAGGGGCAGGAATTCTACTACGTGATCGAGCGGAAAGATGGCACGCGCTGCGGACTTGTCCGACTTTACGATATCGAGGCGGAGAGCTTTACGTGGGGCAGCTGGATCTTGGACGAAAACAAACCGCGTAAGGCGGCGCTGGAAAGCGCCATTTTGATTTATGAGGTTGGTTTTGATGGGTTGGGATGTGATCACGCCGTTTTCGAAGTGCGCAATGATAACTCTCATACCCTGGCGTTTCATCGGAGGCTCGGCGCCCGTGAAATCGCTTCGGATGAACTTAACGTCTATTTCAACTACGAACAAAGTCAGTTCGCAGCGGACCAAACGCATTACCTCAAGAAACTGAGCGATAATTGATCGATGAATGAAGAATTTACAGCTAAAGGCAACGTTCAGATCATTGACCTGCCACAGATCCAGGACTCACGCGGCGATCTGACTTTTGTCGAAGGTGGCAATCATATCCCCTTCTATATCGCGCGGGTCTACTATCTCTATAATGTCCCCGTCGACGCCGAACGCGGTGGTCATGCCCATAGAGATCTGGAACAAGTTGTATTCGCACTGTCTGGCAGTTTTCGTGAGAACCGTGATGCCTGATCAAACTCGTGGAAGTCTCCTGCCAGTGAATGCTAACATTGCCAAAACCGCCACCATCGATCCACGAGTCGTTTTGGCCGGTGACGGAATCTTTGTGCGCGATCATGTACGACTAGATGCGGCATGCATCATTGGTGAGGGCGTGACAATTGGCCAGGGTGCCTGGGTCCGCGCTGGTGCCGTCGTCCTGCGGTCCGTGCCCGCCAATGCCATTGTCGAAGGCAATCCTGCGCAGATTGTAGGATACCGTAGTGGAGCCAATTCGGACATGCGACCCGATCCAAAACTAATCGACATTCACTGCCACAAGCACTTGGACCGACCGACGCGTGTCCCGCTGGATGTTAGCGACTGCGAGTTGTATCTAATGCGGCGCATCGCCGACGCTCGCGGTACATTGACCGTGGGCGAAGTGCCGACGGAGGTGCCATTCGTGCCTGAACGCTACTTCGCCGTGTTCGACGTGCCTACAGTAGAACTGCGCGGGGAGCATGCCCATAAGCAATGTCAACAATTTATGATATGCCTGCATGGGTCGTGTCGAGTACTTCTGGATGACGGGCAACAGCGCTGTGAAGTCATATTGGATCGCCCAGACATGGGGATATTCATGCCAGCGATGATCTGGGGCACACAGTATCTTTACAGCCCTGATGCAGTGCTGCTTGTTTTAGCTTCGCGTCCCTACGAGGCTGAAGATTATTTGCGCACTTATGACGAATTCCTTGCCGAACTGGGAAGGCGCAAGAAATGAAAATTCCCTTTCTTGATCTCGGGGCTGCATACCGTGAACTCAAGCCAGAAATTGACACAGCACTTTCGCGCGTCCTCGAAAGTGGCTGGTACATCCTTGGCCCAGAAGTCGAGGCGTTCGAAACTGAGTGGGCGGCGTATTGCCACGCGAAACACGCGGTGGGGCTCGCTAACGGTCTTGATGCTCTAGTTTTGGCTTTGCGCGCGCTGAATGTAGGGCCGGGCGATGAGGTGATCGTGCCCTCCAACACATATATCGCAACTTGGCTAGCGGTTTCCGCAGTTGGCGCTAAGCCAGTGCCAATCGAACCTAATCCAACAACCCACAACATTAACACTAAGCGTATCGCCGCAGCGATTACGCCACAGACCAAGGTGTTGTTGCCAGTGCATCTTTATGGCCAACCCGCCGACATGGATCCGATCCTCGACATCGCACAACGTCACGGGCTACGGGTGATCGAGGATGCTGCGCAGGCCCACGGCGCGCAATATAAGGGAAAGCGCATCGGAGCGCATGGCGATATTGTTTGCTGGAGCTTCTATCCGGGCAAAAACCTCGGGGCGCTCGGCGATGCAGGTGCCATAACAACGAATGACTCCGCATTGGCAGAGCGTGTTGCCCTTTTGCGCAATTATGGTTCCCGCCAGAAGTACGTAAACAAAGAGCCTGGCGTGAACTCACGCCTCGATCCCATCCAAGCTGCGGTCTTACGGGTTAAGTTGAGGGTTCTAGATGAGTGGACTGAACGTCGCCGTGCTTTGGCCTCGGACTATACATTGGGTTTGGCGGAAAGTGGCCTCATTTTGCCCCATGTACCTGATTGGGCAGAGCCGGCTTGGCACCTCTACGTGGTGCGCACGCCTGATCGTGATAGGCTGCAGGGTCGTCTGTCAGAAGCTGGCATCAGCACGCTGATCCATTATCCAATCCCACCGCATATGCAGAAGGCTTATGCTGACATGGAAATCATACCAGAGGCACTACCTCTGGCCCTCGACTTGGCCAGCGAAGTACTCAGCCTGCCTATCGGTCCGCAGCTGGGTTTAGACCGCGTGCAAGATATTGTTAATGCGCTCAAGAATGCTTGATCAGCATGTCTGATCTGTCGAGCTCCCGCAGCCTGATCAAATCGATGTTGGTCATTGGGTCGGCACAGGTGGTCAACATCCTGATTTCCATTGTCAGGATGAAAGTGCTGGCCGTTTTGCTTGGGCCCAGCGGCGTTGGCCTACTCAGCATTTACACTAGCCTGCGGGGGATGGTCACACAAACCACAGGCCTCGGCATGGAATCCAGCGGCGTTCGAGAAATCGCGTCCTCGCGTGGTGACGAGGCAACGCTCAGTCGCGTGCGTCGCGTCCTCTTTGCTGCGCACCTTATACAAGGGACATTGGCGATGATCGCCGTCTGGCTCCTGCACGAGCGCATCGCGATCTGGCTTTTTGGTGACGTTCTACGGGCGACAGAGGTCGGATTGATTGGGATTGCTATCCTCATTGGCCTGCTCGCTTCCGCACAAACGACTCTCTTGCAAGGACTGCGGAAGATTGGTGATCTGGGGCGTGTGACGGTGATTGGCGCCTTCGTCGGGACCCTCGTGGGCCTTGCAGCTGTCTGGCTTCAAGGTGAGCGCGGCCTCATTTGGTTTATCCTCGTGCAGCCACTGGCTGTAGTTTTAATTGCCCTGCACTACACACGTCACCTGCCCAAACCCATCGCTGCACGCCTGTCGCTTGTCGAGTTGTGGGAAGTCTGGAAACCCATGGCCAAGCTCGGTGCTGCCTTCATGCTCGGCGGGCTGGCGACGGCGGCGACGCTGTTGCTTGTGCGCGGCCTCATCTCTAAGGAGCTGGGGCTCGATGCCGCAGGGTATTTCGCAGCAGCCTGGGGCATTACCATGACTTATGTGGGCTTTCTGCTTGGTGCGATGGGGGCAGACTACTACCCTCGCCTGACCGAGGTCATCCACGACAAGGTTGCAGCGGTCCGGCTCATGAATGACCAGGCCCAGCTGGGCCTCGCCATCGGCGGTCCGGTCTTGTTGCTTCTTATAGGTCTGGCACCTTGGGTGATCACCCTTCTTTATTCCAGTGCATTTGAGCCAGCGGTTTCGCTTCTGCAGTGGCAAATGGTTGGTAATGTCTTCAAGCTCGCAAGTTGGGCCCTGGCATTTTCCATCATCGCCGCAGCGCGTGGCAAGACGTTTTTTCTCATGGAGCTGAGCTTTAACATCGTCTTTCTCAGCATGGTCCTCATCTTTCTGCCTCACGTCGGTTTGGAGGTGACGGCCTATGCCTTCGTGCTGGGTTACCTTGTCTATCTGACCATCGTCTATGTGCTGGCGCGCAACATTCACGGTTTCCGCTGGCAGACACTCTCTCTCGGCCTGCTGGGTCTGCATACGAGCCTTGGTGTTGCGCTGCTGGTACTGGCACTGATTGCCCCCTTTGCGGCGGCCGTGGCATCACCGCTTCTTGCTGCGGCGACGGGTCTATTCAGCCTTCGGGTCATACTAATTAAAACGGGCCCCGGGGGACGCCTCACCGCGCGCCTCACCCGCATCTACGAAGTCATTGGCTGGCCAATAGTACACAAAAACGAAACCAGATAACGAAAGCACTAAATGAAAGTTCTTCTGCTACACGAAATGAGTGGAGTACACACTGAACTCAAAAAAGGTCTCACAGCGATTGGCGTTGAAGCAAAAATCGCTACATTTGGAGATGGATGGAAACAGTATGGAACTGATATTGCGCTCGGAAATTTAAATGGCTTCGCTCGTGGATCTATCAGTAAGACAATTTGCCAACTACGGCTGGTACGACACCTAAGTAATTTTGACGTAATTCAATGTATTTCACCTACCCCTTTTTTTCGACCGTTAAACCGTATTCTCGTCGACCAAATGCAGCAATCAGGCGCTGATCTATTTTACATTGCAGCAGGATCAGACGCAGTCTATCGAAAGCATGTTCGAGACTTACCATACTACCCTCCACATGATTGGTATGAAAACGAACGCCAATATTCAGATTTAGATTATTTACTCAAGCAAACGCGTGCCATAATACCAGTCTGTTATGAATATGAATTCTGCATGAAAAGAGATGGCCGGAATCCACATAAAGTAATACCATTTCCCATCGACGTTTTAAATCACACGCAGTCGAAACTGGCCCAAAATCGAAGGATACGAATTTTTCATCCACTTAACAGGCTAAACCCAAGAAATGATTTTAAGGGATCCAAAATGATAAAGGACGTCTTTGACCGTCTTTCCTCAAAATTTCATGATGTGGCTGAATTTATCATAGCAGGTGGGCTACCACATCAAGAGTATGACGAACTAACAAATAGCGTGGACATAATTGTCGATCAGACAAATGGTATGAGCTACGGGATGAGTGCGGCTTTAGGTTTAGCAAAAGGTAAAGTCGTTCTTTCTGGGAATGAAAATATAACAAAAGTTTACAATCACTACCAAGATTGTCCAGTTATCAATATTACTCCAGATCCTAAATATCTTGAAAGACAACTAGAGGAGCTTCTTCTAAACAGAAGCTCAATACGTGAACTGGGTGAAAAATCACGTTTATTTGCGGAACAGCATCATGACCATAAGAAAGTTGCTCGCAAATATCTTGAAGCCTACGTAATGCAGAGCGGGCGATAGTGCTGCGACAGCTACTTTCATATGAGGGTGAATGATGCGCCAACCAAAAATTGATACTGTTATAAACATAACTCCCACACTAGGTTTTGGTGGCGTTAAAACACGCATAAAAAATATTGGCACTCAACTCTCACATTTCACACTTTGAACATCAGTTTTGCGCGATCGCAAGTGGTGGTGTCGCAGATGAACTGATTGCAGCTGAATTTACTGTGCATTTATTAAATATACAGTCAAAGATCCCGCCATTTACTGCGGTTTGGGCGTTGATAAGGGAGATGCGTACGCAACGCCCATCAATATCGCATTGACACGGCGCAAAAGCAAACTTTCACGGCCTTGTATCAGGAAAACATTCATGACCCGTATCCTATTCATCACTTGGGACGGTCCACAAAGTAGCTATCTTGAAGGGCTGTTTTGCTCCATCTTCAAGGGCCTTGCTGAACATGGGCATCATTTTCATGTCTTGCAGTTCACTTGGGCCAACACAGAGGCTGTTTTGCGTACTAAAGCAATCTGTGAGGCTGCTGGTATACCCTACCAATCCGCACTTATTTGGCGAAAAGTAGGGAGTGCAGGGCCTCTTTCTTCTGCCATTTTGGGACGCAGTCACATCTGGAATGCAATAAGAAATTGGAATATTGATACGTTAATGCCAAGAAGCCTGATGCCCGCATTAGCAGTGCTGGCGATGGGCTCTCGCAGGGGATTGAAATTGGTCTTTGATGCGGATGGTTTTGCCGCAGATGAACGTGTGGATTTCGGAGGGCTTTCTCCGAAAAGCGCCACTTACCGGATCTTGCGGGCGGTCGAGGCCCGCACCGCTAAAGTCGCCGATCAGGTCCTGGTCCGAACGCCTAGCGCCATCGAATTACTGGTTGATCGTTCAGGTGCTGACAGAGCAAAGTTTTATGTTGTCGGTAACGGTCGTGACCCAACACCCTACCTTCGTGACTGGCCACAGCGGACCGATAACGAGTTCCGACTTTGTTATGCGGGCTCGCTTGGTGGAAAGTACTACATCGACCAAATGATAGAAGTGGCCAAAGGCTTGCGTGCACATATACCCAACTTGGTGTTTTGTATCTTCACTAGTGACAAAACCAACCTTGACGTCGCCCTTGATCGATCTGGGGTCACCGAACGACACTGGATCCAAGTTTCGCGATTGCCTCCAGAGGAAATGCCAGCCGCCTTAATACAATGCGATCTTGCGCTAGCGCTGTTTCAGCGAGCCTTTTCGATGCAATTCGTTTTACCAATCAAGCTTGGAGAATACCTGTTGGCGGGTCTGCCGATAATAGGAACAGCAGGCGTTGGCCCGGTTGAGCCCTTGATTGAGGCAGGCGTTATGCTTCCGTTAAACGAAGACCTTTCCGAAGTTTGGCCCTGGGTACGAGACAATGTAATTTCTCAACAGATAGCAATTAGTAAGCGATCACATGCAATAGGCTTGGCTCATTTTTCTCTTCAGGCGTCGGTTGATAGCTATTTGGCCGCGTTAGAACAGAATACGGCATGAACCTCTCTCACATTTTATCTTTATAGTGCGATACCATATCTGAAAACTTGAGCTCATTAACAGCAGTTACTGAAAGGTGTAGTGAGGGCTTTTGGCTCATTTTTAAAAAAGAAAGAAGCAGGGTGTTCCATCTAACTAACCTTATACGCTCCTCACTGAAAGGTGATTTCGTTGGTCAAGTTACCAAAAAAAATTTCCACCCACCTGTCCATCGGCCACCAACGATCACGTACCCACGGCCGAGGGCGGTATGGGGCTCAGCCATGGGCGGATTTCATGGCTGGTTTTGATGTTTGATGTTAGCGCTGCCGTGGAGTACGCATGAATATCCTACTTTTATCACGGTACACTCGTTTGGGTGCGTCCAGCCGGTTGCGCTCCATGCAGTATCTGCATGCACTGACACGAGAAGGTCTGCACGTTCAGGTCGCCCCCTTTTTCGATGATGCGTACCTAGAAGCACTTTATTCGAGAAAGGGAGCGCCCGGTTCAACGATGGGATATATGCTTCGACGCGTTAGGCACATGCGGCGCCACCCGGCGCCAGATTTGATCTGGCTCGAGAAAGAGGCTTTGCCCTGGATCCCTTGGCTCATCGAACGCGCACTGCTACCACGTGGGGTTCCAATCGTCAGCGATTATGACGACGCCATCTTTCATCGTTATGACCAACACCAGCGAGTAGCGGTCCGGGTGGCGCTCGGCCGTAAAATTGAAGGGGTAATGGCAGCCTCAAATCTCGTGATGGTAGGAAATCAATATCTTGCCGACCATGCGTGGCGTTCCGGTGCAAAACGCGTTGAGACAATACCCACCGTTGTAGACCTAGAAGCCTATGACGTTCACCCAGCCAAAAAAAGCAGTGATACAACTCGCATCGGCTGGATAGGAACCCCGCACACGTGGAAAGAATTAGCTCATCCCATTCACACCGTTTTGGAACCCTTGCTTAAGCAAAATCAGGCGCTATTCCGCGCGGTCGGCGCAGCCATGCAGCCTGAAACCGTTGGGTCACTAGAAATCCTACCTTGGACGGAAGACACCGAAGTTTCGCTGATCCAAAATATGGATATTGGCGTCATGCCACTGCCTGAAACGCCTTGGACGCGCGGCAAATGCGGTTACAAGTTGATCCAATACATGGCGTGCGGGTTGCCAGTTGTGGCATCGCCAGTAGGCGTCAACTGTGAGATCGTTGAACATGGCGTGAACGGCTTTCTCGCCGAAACTAATGAAGAGTGGCGCTCGGCCGTCGAGACCCTTCTATCGGATGCCGATCTCCGCCGTCGCATGGGAGCTGCCGGGCGCAAAAAAGTGGAAGACAGTTATTCTTTGCAAGTCTGGGGGCCGCGCGTGGCTCAGATGTTGCGCCAGGTCGCAGATGAGGGCCAGAAAGTCTGATGCTTTACCTTGGGCTGACCAGTTTTCTATTTCTCCTGCGCTTCGCGCTTGCAGGGCAAGGGACCGCGCGTAATCAGCTTTATTTTATTGTGCTGGCTTTGCTCTTTGTGTTCTCAGCATTTCGCTACCAAGTCGGATGTGATTGGAGTGGATATTATTATCAGTATCTGGGTGCCGCTGACTTCGATTGGTCATCTGTTACCAAAATTCGCGAACCGATCTGGTGGGCAATACTTGGCTGGATCAAGAGCATGGGTTTATCCTACCCCGTTGCCAACATCGCCTCCAGTACAGTTTTCTTTCTGGGTGTCCATGTTCTCGCTCAGCGGCAGCCTGATCCATTGGGGTTCTTGGTGCTGCTGTTTCCCATTCTGATTATCAACATGCCAATGTCTGGTATCCGCCAAGGTGCGGCAATCGGGCTTTTGTGTATTGCCTTCGTGGCATTCATCGATCGGCGTCCTTTGTGGTTTGCGTTTTGGGTAGTGTTGGCTGCAGGCTTCCATATTAGCGTACTGATTTTCATGTTGCTTCTGCCTGTGGCAACAGGGAGGTACACACGGAACCGCTTGCTGCTTGCCGCATTCCTTGCAATCCCAGGCGCGTTTGCCCTTGCATCAGGAGAAGCGGCAGAAGTTGCAACAAGCCGATACATCGGAACCGGTACTGACGCCGCGGGCGCAATATTTCGTGTTGGAGTACTCGGCTTGTCAGCCATGCATTTCTTTTTGTTTCTGCGCAAAAAATGGCTACAGACATGTCCAAAAGATTACAGCCTTACGAGCATTGGCGCGATTGGGATGGCGCTGGCATTTCTTCTCATTCCGGTTTCCACAGTGATCGGCGACAGGTTAGGTTACTATCTGATCCCCATCCAAGCGATGATCTTTGCGCGAATTCCAATTTTACCGATCCAGACTAATGCTAGGCTCCACGCCACTTTGCCGTATCTCGGACTGGCGCTGGTCTTCGCAGTTTGGTCGCAGCTTTCGTGGCATTTTAAGCAATGCTACATTCCCTATCAAAGCTGGATTTTTGGCTTTCCAGGTGGCGGCCCCTTTCAGTTCTAATATCCATCCGTTGCAACAGCAAAAGAGTATTGAATGATGAACGTCAAGAAGACTGACTTGGTAGGGGTATTGCTTATCGAGCCTGATCGTTTTGGCGATCATCGTGGTTTTTTTGCTGAAGCCTATAATCAACGACTATATGTTGGGCTTGGGATCCATGCCAACTTCGTGCAGGACAATCACTCACTTTCGGCATCCGTGGGTACGTTGCGGGGGCTGCATTTTCAGGTATCACCTCACGCTCAAGCCAAGTTGGTGCGCTGCGGGCGGGGAGCGATTTTTGATGTGGCTGTTGATATACGAAGGGGAAGTCCAACTTACGGGCAATGGACAGGCTGCAAGCTCAGCGCCGCAAATGGCGTACAGATGTTCATTCCAGCAGGCTTTGCGCACGGGTTCGTAACGCTCCAGCCCGACAGCGAAATTGTTTACAAATGCTCAGATTATTACGCACCAGAGACCGAAGGCGCGCTTCGCTGGGATGACCCAACCATTGGCATAATCTGGCCTTTGCAGGGTGATCCGATCCTTAGCAGCAAGGACGTTGTTGCACCTTCTCTGGTTGATCTAGACAGCCCGTTTATTTTTGAAGGGTAGCGGCATATGAAAATTCTTGTAACTGGTGGTGCGGGTTTTATCGGCTCAGCCGTGATCCGTTTGGCCATGTCCCACGGCCATGCGGTCGTCAACCTTGATGCGCTGACATATGCCGCTTGCCTCACGAATTTGGCATCTGTGGCAGACAGCTCGCTGTATGCGTTCGAGCAGGCTGATATTCGCGACCAGGCTGCACTGGACAAAGTTTTTTCCGTCCATCAACCCGACATCGTTATGCACTTGGCTGCGGAGTCGCATGTCGACCGGTCGATCGACAGTCCGGGATATTTCATCGAGACCAATATCACTGGGACCTTCAACATGCTGGAGGCTGCGCGCAAATACTGGGTCGAGTTTGGCAAGCCAGAAAACTTCCGCTTTCACCATATATCGACAGACGAAGTCTTCGGCTCGCTGCCCAGCGATCCTGCAGTACTGTTCACGGAGGACACGCCCTATGATCCACGCAGCCCCTATTCAGCATCAAAGGCCGCCTCTGACCATCTGGTGCGGGCGTGGCACGCGACATATGGCCTGCCTGTCGTACTCAGCAATTGTTCCAACAATTATGGACCCTATCACTTCCCTGAAAAGTTAATACCAGTGGTTATTTTAAACGCGCTCGCGGGGATCGCTCTGCCGATTTATGGCGATGGTAGCAATATCCGCGATTGGCTTTATGTCGAAGATCACGCGGATGCGCTGCTACTTGTCGCCACCAGGGGCGCGCTGGGACGCAGCTATAATATCGGCGGCGAAAACGAGCGCACCAACCTGCAACTGGTGCAAAACCTCTGCGCTATTCTCGACCGGTTGCGGCCACGTGAAGCGGGCAATTATGCCGATCTCATCACCTTTGTCACCGACCGGCCCGGCCATGACGCGCGCTACGCGATCAATCCCAGTCGCATCCGCGAGGAATTGGGCTGGCGGCCTTCGGTTACTATAGAAGAGGGGCTGGAGCTTACCGTGCGATGGTATCTGGAAAATGAGGACTGGTGGTCCCCGCTGCTGGCACGCAATGGCGTGGGAAAGCGGCTGGGGACGGACAAGAAAGTCGGACAGTGACAGACATTCTGGTTTTTGGCCGCACCGGCCAAGTGGCGACAAAGATTCAGGCATTGGGCGATGTTGTAACGCTGGGACGCGTTGACGTGGATCTATCTGATCCAGCAGCCTGCGCTGCCGCTATTCACGCCTACCGGCCCCGCGCAGTGATCAACGCTGCCGCCTACACGGCCGTGGACCGCGCCGAGAAAGAAGAGGCGCTGGCCACCACCATCAATGGTGCGGCACCCACCGCCATGGCGGGGGCCTGTGCGTCACTTAACATTCCCTTTGTGCATATCTCAACCGATTATGTCTTTGCAGGTAACTGCACACGCGCTTGGCTACCTGATGATATGACTGAACCGCAAAACGCTTATGGCCGGTCCAAACTGGCGGGCGAAGTAGGCATCCGAGCCTCAGGTTGCACGCACGCTATACTGCGCACATCTTGGGTGTTTTCTGCGCATGGCGACAATTTTGCCAAAACCATGCTGCGCCTGTCAGAAAGCCGCGACGAGCTCAGCGTTGTTGACGACCAGATAGGTGGGCCTACCCCCGCCCGCGAAATTGCCGCGGCTTGCCTGTCGATTGCGCAGCAGCTGTGCTGCAACCCCACCAAGACCGGAACCTATCATTTCAGCGGTGCGCCAGACGTTAGCTGGTGTACGTTCGCCCGTGAGATTTTTGCACAAGCGGGTCGGTCAACGCACGTTTCCCCAATCGCCACGCGGGATTATCCCACTACTGCCGCCCGACCACTGAATTCGCAGCTAGATTGCCAGACCACAGAACAGGTCTTTGGCATCTCCCGCCCCAATTGGCGTGGGAACTTCGCTGAGATTATCACAGATTTAGGGATCACCACATAACGTAATAAAAGTGTGACCTATGCTAATTAGTATTTCTTCATATCCATTATTGATCATCTTTTAACCAAATACCTTTAGATGAAGGCGCTTGGTCATAGTAAAATAAATTGTTGAGAAAACTTCTGGCTGTTCTGAATTGCACAGAATTTAAAACAGTTATTCAAGAACAGCTGAAAAAATATAAATAACCGGAATAAAACATGAGCAGTGAAGAAATCGCAGCCGTTGAAAAAAACGGCAATTATTGGCTCTCAGCGAGTAATACTGCTTATCATATTATTAATCCTAATGCTACAAGTCTAAAACCTATAGAAAGCGATGGTTATTATAGCCTCGCCAGGGGTGGCGACACATTTTATGTCTTAGATGCTAGTGGTAACAGTATTAAGTTGGATTTAAATGGTCGAACTATGTTCGACGACTTTACTGGAGTTGTTTCACAAGCTGGAAGTACCAATACATACACTCCAACTCATGTTGAGGAAAGTCCGTTTGTTTGGTATTGGGAAGATAAAATATTAGGACCTCATCCTGACGCAGCTTTTCTAGTTCTGGCTTCTAGGAATGATGTATCAGCAAGTTGGGATACTTCGTCCTTTCATAATAATAATATATGGGGATTTTTCTTCGACGAAACAGGCACCTATCAAGGACAAAGTGATGTTATAAAGCTTGCTTGGTTTCCAGACGCTCTCCAACGACCTGGATCACAATATGAATCACTCTTCGGCGATGATCTGAATAATGATGGGCTGATAACCCCAGGAGCAAGTCCTACTAACTTGCTTAACATCAGCGGCAACCAACATCACATCGATGATGGACATGGCGGCGAAAGCGTCATCTTAAAAAACGATAATGTTATAATAGGCCCAAACTCCAATGCTGGCTGGAGTGCTACCCAAGTTGAGAAAAATGGGGGCCACCTTGAAGTACTTTGGAAACATCCCACTGGTAACAAATATGATGTCTGGCAGGTTGATACGTCTGGTAACTTCGTCTCGAGTATTAAAACTAAGTTATGGGAAGATGAACTAAAGTTTAATCAAGATCTCAATGGAGATGGTGACACCGGTTTAGTAACAGTAGAAGCAATCGGTAATGCGCATCTCAAACATGGCGACAACACAATCAATGGCGCCCCACAATACTACATCGTTGACGGCAGTAATGACCCAATTGGCTTAACAAACGGAGGGCAAAAGGGTCCAACCTCCTATGCCGGCTGGAGTGCCACCCAAGTTATTGCGAGCGAGAGCGGCGGCTATGAGGTACTTTGGTCTCATACTGGAGGGAAACATGATGTGTGGAAGGTTGATACGTCAGGCAACTTCGAATCCAGTATTAAAGCTAACTTATGGGAAGATGAACTAAAGTTTAATCAAGATCTCAATGGAGATGGTGACACCGGTTTAGTAACAGTAGAAGCAATCGGTAATGCGCATCTCAAACATGGCGACAACACAATCAATGGCGCCCCACAATACTACATCGTTGACGGCAGTAATGACCCAATTGGCTTAACAAACGGAGGGCAAAAGGGTCCAACCTCCTATGCCGGCTGGAGTGCCACCCAAGTTATTGCGAGCGAGAGCGGCGGCTATGAGGTACTTTGGTCTCATACTGGAGGGAAACATGATGTGTGGAAGGTTGATACGTCAGGCAACTTCGAATCCAGTATTAAAGCTAACTTATGGGAAGATGAACTAAAGTTTGGCGTTGATATTAATTTGGATGGTATCGATAGTGGAAAAAAAAATAACATTTATGGCAGTGATGGAAACGATACTTTCGATGGTGGAGCTGGAGATGATATTATAAATGGTAGAGAAGGGCATGATACGCTAATAGGTGGCGAAGGGAACGATTGGTTAAGTGGAGACGGTGGTTCAGGTTACGCTGGTAATGATATCCTATTTGGTAATGCTGGGAATGATGACCTTCGTGGCCGTGATGGCAATGATCAAATTGACGGTGGTACTGGCAATGATCAAATTGATGGTGGTACTGGCTCCGATACCATAATAACGGGCACTGGTTCGGATACAATCATCCTACGCATTGGTGACGGCGGCAACACATCATCAAACGCTGATATAATCACTGACTTCACAGACGGTAGCGACAACTTCGGACTTGATGATGGTTTGCTATTTTCGCAACTCGTGATCGTTCAAGGTTCTGGTGCTTATGCCAGTGATACTATCATTTCCAAAGGATCAGAGTACCTCGCAATCTTGCAAGGGATCGATGCAACCCTACTTTCAGATGCCGACTTTGAAACAGTAGATATCGCATAATAGAATGACAGAAAACTATCTGATCACTTCACTAAAACTCAAAACAAGTTTCATTTTCTTAGTGTGCGTTGCCCTAGTCGGCTGCATTGGTAACAACAATCCCACAGTGGAACCTTTCCAGCCAAGTTCTGTGCTCACGTACGATAAACCAATAGCTCTTGAAGCCAATTCGTCGGCCTTAGTTCAGGCCATTGTCAGCAATCCTGCTGTCTCCAGAGCCTTAACTTCAGCGGCAGTGGCAAAAGAGCGTGTGCCGATTACCCGATCACAAAAAAAGATGACGATGAGTGCCAGTGGTTCCTCTGGTTTTGAAGCTGACACAGATGATGGTTCTGAGGGAGTATTAATCGTTGGTGTTACAGCTCAAAAGCTTCTCAATGATAACGGCAAAACAGATCGTGCAATTTACCTCAGCGAGTTACTTGCTGAAACAGCCAAATTGGAAAGCCAGATTGCTTTTGATCAGGCATTACAACAAATCTTGGACGCCTATATTGCTCGAAGCACAGCTTTAGAAGTTGATCGCATCATTACGTACTACGTGGCTTTGTTTAACGAACGCGAAGACTTGGTCCAAACCGCAGTTGATGCAGGTGTCCTATCAAATTCAGATTACCTTGAACTACAATCTTTGAAAAATGAAATTCTCTCAGAACAAGCTCAATCTGTGTTTCAGTCAAATACGTCTGCCAGCTTTCTGAGAACTTCCCTAGGTAGTAATTATGACGCGGCAGTGGCTGAACTCGTAAACCGTTATACAGCAACAAGTGGTTCCAAGTTATCGACAGAAAATTCCAATCAGATCACTCTTCTAGGGTTGAAGAAATCACAAATTCAGACTGAAATTGAACTTCAAAAATTGTCCAATACGCTGACTACCAATTGGCAATCTACGGTTAGCAGCCCAAAATCACGTGGGGCGGGTAGCACCCTGTTTGCTGGTATCACTATGAGTTTGCCGATTAACGATGGTGACAGGTCTTTGGCAACAATAGCGGCATTGCAAAAAGAGTTTGAGGTGAATGCCTTGGAGGTTTCGACATATGAGCAAGAGGTAACCCTTGCTCAGCAGGGCCTTGATAATTTCTTTGTATATTATGAGGACCAGAAAATCCTTCTAAATGAGCGAAAGCGCATTGCTGAAGACCGTGTTGTTGAACTTGAGTTGAAGCTAAAAACGGGGAGAGCAGGAGTAAGCGCGCTTGCAAAAGAGTTTCTGGCTCTTGCTCGGACTGAAATGGCTATTGAGCGACTTGATTTCGATCGTAAGTCGCAGACGTTATCTGCTCTGAGTGTGACGGGGCAGACTTGCGAACTGGTTCGCCTTTGCGATGCTATTGGCAATGGGAATTCTAGATGACGGCGGTTGAAGCTACCGAATTAGATGCTCCAACCAATGTGCGTGACGCTTTTGTTGTTCACGCCTTATTGCAACGTCTGGGATCAAAAAACACTTACAACGAAGTGAAAGAGGCTGTTTCATCCAGCCCGCGGGAAGCCACGATAGCGTGGGCCAGTGACGCGATAAGTGGCTTTGGGTTCATTTGTAATTCTGGAAGCGCGAAAGTTTCTGAGATTTCTGCTGGGTTATGCCCAGCACTCTTGCTGGGCAAGGAGGGTTACCTCGCCATTTTAGAAAATGTGCGTGGTGATGACTTTACAATATTCGACGGAAAGACACGCAAAAAGCGCAAGCTGAATAAAGCAGAGTTCAAGCAGTGGTATTCTGGACAACTTGTATACGCCCAGCCTGAACTTGAAGGGCACAAGACGGTAAAAGCGCGGCTGAAAGCTCTCAGTCCATTGAAGACATTGGGAACGGCACGGTTCTCTTGGATTGCGATCGCAGCGTTGCTTTCAAATATCTTAGGCTTGTCTACCTCACTTTTTGTGATGGTGGTTTACGACAGAGTTTTACCTAACCAAGCGACACAATCGCTTTATGCTCTGGCCATTGGGGTAGGTTTTGCTGTCCTGTTTGATACGCTTCTGAAGGGCGCACGCAGCCGTATTGTGGAGCGTGCATCTGTGGGTGCTGATATTGCCGTGAATGAAGACATATTTGAGCAGTTTATCGAAGTTTCCAATACCAAAGACCGTAAGTCCGTTGGTGAGCTAGCCTCAGTTATGCGTGACTTTGAAGTTTATCGAGACTTTATGAGTTCAGCCACAATCCTGACTTTGATTGATTTGCCCTTCGTTCTTGTTTTTGTGCTTGTGATCTACATCATTGGGGGACCTTTGTTCCTCATTCCATTGATATGTATTCCTGTCATTTTGATCCTAATATTAGCGGTTCAGCCATTACTGGTTCGTAATTCAGCTGCTGTTTCAGCATCCGCACAATCGCGCCAAAGTTTACTTGTTGAGGTCTTGGGGGGCTTGGACGCGCTTCGGGTCAACGGTGCTTTTGCGCTGATGAAACGAAAGTTCCTTACGCAATCCAACTTTTATGCGAAGGCATCTCATCAGGCTAAAAGCTACGCTCAAATTAATGGAAACACGATCACGATAATCCAACAAATATCCCAAGTTGCGATCATTGTTTATGGGTTCCATTTGTTTGCTGACCAAGTGATTACAATGGGTGCCATCATTGCGACCGTCATCCTATCTGGTCGGGCACTTGGACCGCTTGCAAAAGTTGGGCAAACGCTTGGACGGGCGAATGCTGCATTTGTAGCACGGGGTAATTTGAAGAGGTTTTTGTCTGCGGCGCGCACACACAGTGGTGGGAGTGCGCCTGCAATCAGGAACACACAGGATGTTGCAGTTGAAATAAGCAGTGCAACTCTGCGCTTGTCGGAAATGGGCCGCCCACTGCTCAACGGTCTTAACCTTTCTATTAAGAAAGGTGAAAAAGTTGCAATTGTAGGGCGTACAGGCTCTGGAAAGACGTCTTTAGTTAAGATGATTGTTGGGCTGCTAAAGCCTGAGAGTGGTTCGGTCACAATCAACGGCTCAGATATAAGGCAATATCCACGTGCTGATCTGTTCAGAGCAATTGGGACGGTATTCCAAGAGCCTTGGCTGTTTGCAGGGTCATTGCGTGATAACGTTGGTTTAGGCCAAGATGATTGCTCTGAAGAGCATATTTTAGAATGTTTAAAAGCAGCTGGTGCTGACTTTGTTGGGGATGGAACAACGGCTGCTCTGGAATTTGCCATTCAAGACCAAGGCAGCAATTTGTCGGGCGGTCAAAAGCAAGCGGTTATGATGGCCCGTGCACTTGCATTTAAGCCAGCTCTTTTGCTGTTTGATGAACCTACGAGTGCGATGGATGGCTTGACTGAGAGCAATGTAATCAAACATTTGTCAGAGCATTTAGACGATCGAACGCTTGTTATTGTTACCCATAAAATGCCTGTCGTGGCTATGTGTGACCGTGTCATTGTTATGGATCAGGGTAAGATTGTTGGTGATGGCACGAAGGACGCGTATTTTGAGCTTCTGAAAAAACAATCAGAGAAGAAGAACTAAGATGCGTCTCTCTCAAAACAACACGTCCAGTGGTCGTGAATACCTTCTGATTACGTTGGTCACTACCATTTTTGCAGTGTTCATAGTGTGGGCCAATTACACTCAATTGGATTTGGTGACGCGCGGCAGTGGTCGCGTCATAGCTGATGGCCAAAATAAGAACGTACAGTCCCCTGAGCGCGGGACAATAGCCACCTACGTGGTCGAAGAGGGCAGTTCGGTCACTGCAGGGCAAATTATTGCGACCATCAGCCCAATCGAAGCTGAGGGCGTCTTAGAGGAGCTGGAAGCTCGCCTAAGCAATCTGAGACTAAAGATGATCCGTTTGGATGCTGAATTGAATGGGAACTCCATTGCCAGCGTTCGCGGCAAGGCTACTGATTATTCAGATGCTCTTTTAGATGCTGAGATTGAACTTATGGCATCTCGGCGCGAAAGCCTGAACGCAGAATTGAAGAATTTGAAACAAGACAAACAACGCAAGGGTAAAGCTCTACTTAGCCTAAAGGCCGAAATTGATGGCCAACGTGTACTTCAAACGCTTTTGAGCAAGGAAATGCTTGAGGTATTACCATTGGTCGATGCTGGGGTCTTGGGAAGCTCGGAACGCTTCAGGCTTGAGCGAGAAGAAGCATCAATCCGAACACAGCTTCAGGTTCTTTCAGAGAGGGTTGCTCAGACTGAGTTGGAGATTGAGCAGATTGATAGCCAGCTAGGCGCTGTCCAAATTAATTATAACACTGAAATTTATCAGGAGCGATCTCAAGTTACTGGTGAAATTGCTGAGCTGGAAGTACGTCTTCCTGCTATCCGCCAACGCCTTAATGAAACTGAAATCCGCTCTCCGATTGATGGCATTGTAAATCGCGTATTTTTTAACTCTGTGGGAGCTGTAGTTTCCAGTGGGGAAGTGGTTGCTGAAATTGTTCCAACAGGGGGGCAACTGCTTATTGAAGCTTTCGTTGATCCAAAGGACATAGCTACAATTGAACCAGGCCAAGCTGCCAAGATTAGTCTCACTGCCTATGATCCATCCAAATACGGGTTTTTACTTGGAACACTTACCAAAGTGTCAGCAGATACGGTGTTTCGTGAGGAAACTAAGTCATCAGCTTACTCAGTTAATGTTTCTATTGATACGGAAATTTATGAGAGTGAAGATATGCCAGTTTCAATCGTTCCTGGCATGATTGCACAAGTTGATATTATTCGTGGAGAGCGCACGATACTTGAATATTTTTGGCAACCGATAGCAAAGATGAAAGACACAGCGTTTCGTGAATAAGCCCTTTTTACCCAAGTGTATTTTAAATCTGACCTACGCCTTTGATCCCTATAAATATAAAAATATTTATTGGTCCATTAGCACTAATGGCCAGTGACCGTATGGAGATCTGTCTGCATCTCAACCAAAATCATCAGCTAAATGTCATCTTCAGCCAGTCAGGCGTCTTTCATGGGCTAATTATTAACGTTGTTAATTTCACCTGACCGGCAAAGCCAAAGCCCCAGCTGGCGCGCAATCACCGCACCGACGATTGCACCAATCCCGTTTGCTACAAAATCTCCCAATGAGGCCTCCCGACCGAATAAGTATTGGATCAATTCTATCGAGCCGCCGCAGGCTATAACTCCCAGAACGACCCATGTTGTCAGTCTTGGCCGCGTTAGCGGAAGAGGGAACACCAGGCAAAAATACGCCACGACATGGTAGACTTTATCAACGCCAAAAGGGCCAAAAGAACCACTCAGTTGGATAGGCGCCAACGATAGCAAGGTAATGATCGCTAAAAATACGATCGTCACTGTGCTGCCAATCACTATTGGTCTTAGTTTTTGCTGCCCTTTAGCCACCAATCACCCCTTGCTGCATATGGTCCGCTCTTGACCTGTTCCAACCACACCCCAGATTTGTCTGCCCACGATCTCCATGAGGACTTAGGCGCGCTGGTCTGGAACCTCTCGCAGTTAATGTTCATCTCAGCGATTTTGGCGCAGTTCGCCTTCATCTGCGTCAAAAACCAACTTGCACCTCGATCGTGGAATTTCATCTGGCGACCTCATTAGAACTTTGCTGTCCGTATATCACCAAAACTTAAAGTAATCGCGGTAAGCATACTCGAGGGAGTGACATGTAGAAACTGAGGTCCGCAGCCAACCCCACAAAAAAGCGACGTAACAAAAGTGAATTAAGTGGTCCCTACAATTGAGTGCAATGCAAAAATTACTATCAAACTCAGGGCACCAAGGACAGCCATGCCTCCCAAAAGCGCTGTGGCACCTTCCATTTTTTGAGTGATTTCCACCATTACAAAATGGCCTCTTGCAAACATATTGTCACTTAAATCTTGAACAAATAGGTGCAATTCTTCGACAAAACTTCTCTCTCTCAGTCTGTTACACGGCTTCCTCCATGCCAAGCATTGAAAGTATCATTTAGTAGCCGGTATATTTATGTTGGGAAGACCAAGAGAGGGTATAATCTGCTTAATCATGCGATTCCAGTTTGTGATGGGCTGCGTTCCCACGAAAACAACGTCCTTGGGCCTTAGTTCCAGGCGTGTCGCAAGAAGGAAGTTGGCCGCATTTGTCGTATCTAGATGCAGTGCCGTAATCGGTGCAAAGTTTTTTAGGTCTGCCGCCCCCCTTAGAACATAAATCTGTTTAGGGTTTCCCGTCAGAGATGACACCCCACCGCCACTCTCTAATAATGCATCTGCAAGGACGGCCTTATGCTCGAAGGGTAATGTATAACGAGACTGCTGAAGTACTTCACCAATGACGTAAACATATTCCCTGGCAATACTTCCATACTCCATCTTGGAAAGGATGGTTCTAGCATTATTTGCTTTGATCCTAGTTTGTATTTCAAGCTCTTCCAATCTGTTTGCCCTAGCCTCCTGGCGGAGACCTAAAATTCTGTCGTATTCATCCGCAACATCCACAACAATAGTGTCACCATCTTTAAGCAATATTCTGTTAGTATCATTCTGTTTATATATTTCAGGACCAAAAATTTGGTAGATAGACTCGTTTCGATAAAGCCTAACAATAATAAAGGATTCGTCGCTAATAGTGAAACCACCGCTCTCATATATGGCCTCATCCAAATATAGAGGTTGCAAAGTAAGTGGCAATATTCCTGGTGATTTTACGTTACCGCTGATAGAAATTTTTTGAGAGTTAAATTCATTAATTTCAATGCTGAACGATGGAGATACGCCCGCTTCTAGAAGTCGTTGATAGACAGCGGATTCAGCTTCCTGAAGTGTTGAACCGCCGATAACAACTCGACCAATGTCAGGAATGGAGATAGCTCCGTCATCCTGAACCCTGAACCCCCGTTGACTGGTTTGTGATTCCATAAGGCCATTCAACACATCGCCGAGGCTCTCCTTTAGCTGCATGTTCAGAGTTAAAACATCGCCAACACCGATCATATAGGTCAGAGGCTCCCGCTCAAGCATACGCCACTCCATAACGCCATCGAGCCTTTGGGAGGCAAAAAATGGATCCTGAAGTTTATGATTTTTTTCTTCCAAGTTATCAGTAGATACAAAAGCAGTTGGCCAACTCTGAGGTGTATAAGGCGAGCTATTCGCCTCCAGAACTGTCTCCGGTGTCAGGTGAACAACACGAATATTCGCGCTAGCGTCGTCGCGCACGGAGGTGGGCTGATACGCAATACCGCATCCAGTCAGTGTGAGTGCAATAAAGACTAATATTGCGCGTTTCATAGACCTTCCAACTAAATTCTGTGTTGATCCGTTATCCACGTATTTGTGTCGGTTAAAATCGACCACGAAAGCGCCAAGTGCCGCCCAACAGTTTTTCTGGATATATTCAGCTTTCATAATATTCAGATCCGTATGCGCCGTATCCATATGAGCCTGTATAGCCATAAGTCTTTGTCTTGTGTGGGTCGATTTGGTTCAGAACCAGCCCGATTGTGTTGACGCCAATGCTTGAAAGCATATCAAGGCCTTGATCCACCTGCGCGCAGGTGGTTTTGTTCCACTCAACAACGTAAATATTGGCGTCACTAATGGCACCGATCAAGCGAGCGTCTGGAACCGCCAGCACAGGGGGGGAATCTATTATTATATAATCATAATATTCACGGAGTTCAGTAAGAAGTTCGGAGAAGCGTTGAGAGGCGAAGATGTCAGCGGCGTTCTTATCGCTCTTCGTGGCAGTGAGAATATCAAATCCTAACTCTTCAACATAGAGGCTCACTTCCTTCCACTTCTTATCACCCGCCACGAGATCGAGGAGGGCAACTGTATTGTCCCTATCGATTTCGACTGAGTGGACGCGTCTCCTGATATCAGCTTCGATTAAAAGAATGCGTTTACCAAGGCCAACCATGTTCTGAGCGAGGGCAAAAGACAGTATTGTCTTGCCCTCTTTCGGAACCGAAGACGTTAACATGATGACTTGTTTAACTTGATTTAGGTTAGACATGAGAATGGATGTGCGGAGATTGCGAACGGCCTCCGAAACCATTGAGTCGGGCTTAGTCTTGAGGTAGGAAATGATATTCTTTCTATCCCGGACAGGAATGAGGGGCACGGCCGACAGAACGCTGTAGCCACTTTGGTCACGCAACTCGTTTACCGATCGATAGCCTGAAAAGCGCAATTCCCAAAAGAGCACAAGACTGGCACCCATCATCAACCCAATAGCGCCACCAAGAAATAGAATTTTGCTTTTTATTGGACTGGACGGAGCCCTTTGAATTGCGGTGGAAAGGAGGCGCCCGTCGGCAGTTTCAAGTCCCAGTTGAACATTCATTTCTAGTAGACGGGTGAAAAAGCTTTCATAGAGGAGGCGAGCAGCCTCTGTCTCACGCTCAAGCTGCTGGAGGACAATCAGTTCTTGGGACTGCCGCTCGATCTGTTTCGCGAGGATAGACTCAGATGCTTCAAGAGCTGACAACTGCTTCTGTTCTCGCTCTGCCTCCACCTCGTTGTCGAGCATAAAATGCTCTACTTGCAGATTGAGGCCGTCTAGAGATATCTTATTATTGCGATACTCAGAAATCGCACGGTTTAGTCGAAAGTCATCTGCATGTTTGATGAGGGCTTGCAGATTACCGGCTTCTCTAAATGATAGGAGAACTGTCCGGGTGTCCGTTTTCTCTACAACAATCTCAGCTTGCTCCCACAGGCGCGTGCGCAGATCACGAAGTTGAATTTCGTGTGACTTAAGAACAGTGGGATTGACAAGTTCTGACTGACTGGAAAAATTAGCCAGTTCGGCCTTCAACTTTTCGAAGTCGTGCTTCAATTCAGATGTACGCCTGGAGAGAAACTCTGTGGCGCTTGCGAGTGCGTCCAATTTAATCTGGATCTGGTTTTCAATGTACAGCATCGCCATTTTGTTAGCCATGAGAACAGACAGAGCGGCTTCAGTCGTCGTGACTGAAATATTGATTACCCGCGTGTTCTTAGTATTTGAGAATGCCATAGTATTGAGCACAGAATTGATCACAATTGAACGGACTACCTCAGGAGATCGAGGCGTTTTTGGTTTTTCTGACGCCAAACCAAGGAGAGTGAAGAGTTGCGTTTTAATTTGACTGGACAGTCGAGGCTCTCGCAAGAGTGGATTGAAGGCAGGTTGGTTGATGAGGTCAAGCGAATCCACAAGTTTTTCGACAAGATCGCGCGACCGTAAAACCTCGAGCTCAGTGTTGATACCCGAGTCTGTTATTGGTCCATTCGACATGAGGCTTTCGATGTCAGTGAGTATTTTTTCGGGCTGGTGCTCTTTTAGTGCAATCTTTGCGGTCGCAGGATATAAGGGAACGGCAACGTGCCTGACATAAAAGTCTGCAACGCCTACAAAAAAAAGAACAAATGCCAGTACTGTCCATTTACCCCGCCACAGTGAGGCGGCCAGTTTCACTAGGTCAATTTCACCATCAGAAATTCTTTGGTTTGGAGTGTGGTTGGGGTTGTAGAAATTCAACTAGAATCAGCCTTGTGCATTTCTTCCATGACACCTGCAACGCCACCAGATTTGCGGCGTAGCGCCGTTATCTTTCGAGGGCTGAGAATCAAGCCAGTCTGGTCTTTCTCTTTGGCCAAACAATTTGATATTAAATTGCTTGGCGTTAAGCCGCCAAGATCCATCTCTGCGGAGCTGTTGGATATGTTTTCAGCATTGGTTATATTGTCACTAGGCACTGAGAGATGTAATGTCGTTGGACGTTCAACAAGATTTTTTTTCTGGGCGCAGTTCTTTTGTTTGGCTTCACCGATCCAGCCCATATCGAGGGCCACCCGGTCTGGAGATCCCACCGGAATGCCCTGCCGTTCTGTGAGTGTGCGTACAAAATTTCCAGCGTCCAACAAGCTGTCATGGGTGCCAGCGTCCATCCAGGCAAAGCAACTGCCCATTGTCTGTACGCTGAGCGCGTCATCGCACAGATAGCTTTTCAATAGGCTGGTGATCTCCAGCTCACCACGGGCTGAAGGCCGCACATTCTTGGCACGTTCGGGTGCTGTCTCATCCACGAAATAAAGCCCGGTTACCGCAAGGTTTGAAGGCGGCACAGACGGTTTTTCGATGATGCTTTTCACCGAGCCGTCTTTGTCAAAATCCACTACGCCATAGCGCTCAGGATCGGCCACCTGGTAGGTGAAGATAGTGGCACCACTGGTGGTTTTATCCGCTTCTTGCAGGAGGTCCGGCAGGCCGTGTCCACAGAAGATATTATCGCCCAGCACCATTACCGATGGGGCGCCGGCCAGAAACTGCTCTGCCAGAATAAAGGCCTGCGCCAGACCGTCAGGGCTGGGTTGCACTTTATACTGCAGCGAGATGCCCCACTGGCTACCATCGCCCAAAACGCGTTTAAACTGATCTGCATCATTGGGAGTGGTGATAACCATGACCTCACGGATACCAGCCATCATCAGCACGGTCAGGGGGTAATAGACCATCGGCTTGTCGTAGATCGGCAGCAGCTGTTTCGACACGCCCATAGTAATGGGATAAAGCCGTGTACCGGAGCCGCCAGCAAGAATAATACCCTTTCGTTGTGTCATTCACAACGATCCAGAATAATTTCCGTTAAGTTTGCCATATTGCTTTGCTTGTCCTGGGCACCCTCACGTGGTGCTACATACACAAACAATGTCACTCCCAACCTTTGCAAGCCACGGTGCGGTCAGGTAGCAGATAACTAAAAAGAAGACGTCACAGTATCAGAAAGGATAGGTCGCGCTACCAAAGCGTACTTATTTTAAGATCATGGGGTAAAATCGAAGAACGCAGCTTTTGATTGCTGGGCAATATTCCGAAGGCTTTGAATGCTATTAGTCAAATCTGTCAAGTCGCCTTCAAGGGTATGGCATTCAAGTTGATCGAGTGGCGTTTCTAGCACGTTTTGTCCCAACAACACTGCGGCACCTTTCATTTTGTGAGTAGCCTCCACTAATGCGACATGATCCTCGGCGAACACACCGTCGATGGACTGTTGGATAAATACGTCCAATTCTTCGAAGAATTTTTCACCAATGCGCAAGACTTTCTCGCGACCAAGGGTTTCAAATAACTCCGTTAGCACCGGTGAAAACTCATCAATAACCGCAAATTGATCATTAGAAACAATATCATAAATAATTTTTCGCAAAGCCTCAAGGCGAATTGGTTTGGTAAAAAAATTATCCATACCAGCTTGTTGCGCTTCCTCACCAAACTCGTCGCTGCCGTGCGCTGTTAGCCCAACAATACATGCCTTTGAATTTAGTTTACTATCAGCACGAATTCTGTGGGTTGTTTCAATGCCGTCCATTACTGGCATATTAATATCCATGAAGATGATATCAAATGATTGAATGTTAGCACAGTCTAGGGCTTCCACCCCGTTAGTGGCTCTACTCACAGAATGCCCCAAGCCTTTAAGCATATCGCCAAGAACTTCTCTGTTAACATTGTTATCTTCAACTACCAAAATACTAAGATTTTGATTTTCTTTGTGAGGAAAAGATGCTGGTTCAGCAACCTTACCATCAATTTTCCTTACTCTTTCCAGCGGCAAACTCAGTGTAAACTCTGCCCCTTTTCCAATATCGCTTTTTACCATAATATCACCGCCCATAAGACGCGCAATTTTACGAGAAATATGAAGACCCAATCCATCGCCCCTAACTTGGCTTTGGTCGCCTTGAGTAATGGCTACAAATTCTTCAAAAATCTTTTGATGATTTTCCGGAGCTATACCCAAGCCCGTGTCACTGATTATAAAGTGCACAAATGAAGTTTCAGGGCCATCACTTCCAGTAATTGAAAAGTTGATATTACCTTGATCCGTAAACTTGATGGCATTGCCTAACAAGTTGATCAATATTTGTCTAATTCTATGGCTGTCGCCCATAAAGTTTGACTCTATATTGTTAGCTAATTGTAGTCTTAGATCTAAATTTTTCTTTTTAGACAGTGGTTCGAGAACCTCAACCAAAGTTTCGGCCAAGTCAGGCAAATTAAATTCTTGAGAAGATAATTCTAATTTACCAACATCGATACGTGTGATGTTTAGCGCTTCATTAATGTGGTCGAGCAAAACTGTACTGGAGGATGTTGCAATCTGAATATAACGATCCTGTTTTTGCGAAAGCTTGGTTGTCTTCAGCAAATCCATGATACCAATTATGCCAGCAAGAGGGGTACGCATTTCGTGGCTCATTACCGCCAAAAACTGAGACTTAGCTTTGTCTGCACTCTCAGCACGATCACGCGCTTCGATTAAGGCTTTCTCAGTAATTTTACGATCACTGACATCACGAATATAGGCCATAAATATTGCATCATCATTTCGTTTAACAAAGGTCATGTTCAATTCGACTGGAAATTCTTCACCATTTTTTCGCCGTCCAGACAATTCAAAACGGGTGGGGTAGATAGCCTCTGAACTATCTTGCAACAAGGGCTGGTTCATTGCATTTTTATACGTGTCTCTTAGACCTTCCGGGAGGAAAATGTCTTCCATAGTTCTCCCAATAATTTCCTTGCGGGTCCACCCAAATACACCTTCTGCGGAAGCATTATATTCGATAATTTTACTGAAGCTATCCGCTATCACGATTGCATCCAATGAGCCGGCTACGGTTGCCGCTAATTGCCTGGAGGAAGCAGTAAGCGCAGCCGCACGGCGTATAGCAGATAGCAGCATACGGTCCATTAAAAGCAACAAGCTCGCCAACATAATTAAAAAACCAATAGCAAAACCACCAGTCCATGTAAGTTGTCTTGCAAATTTCATCCTGCGTTTCGTCGATTGCGCCGCCGCCAATTCTACGCTACGAAGTGAAATTTTACGTACTACCGGCCGAGCCTTTCGAAGTATATCTCGCAAGTCCAATAGATCAGACGGAGTTATTTGAGCAGGCTTGTCTGCAATTGCAATTGCACGCGTCTCAAATTGAAATAATGGTATCAAACCAGAAGCCGCTTGGCCTGGGTTTTGCCAAAAATTCAATAGGTAAGGATCATTTTTTAGAACAAACAACTTGCTAAGTACAATATTGATTTTCTGTCGGATCGCATCTCTCTGCAAATCCACATTAGCTATATTTTCGGTCAAAATTGAATCTAAATCCGCGATTTGAGTTTCAAATTGAGAGCTATGCCACCGAGTTTGGGTATTACCTTTAGAAACTGATAAATCTTGCAAGTCCGAAAATAATTTGGATACCATTAGCGCGAGCAAGATGGTTAGCAGACCAAGACCTACTAAAACTACGAAACGATACCCTTTTAATTCAGCATTCATCTGGAAACTTTAAGTCATATCACAACGTGAGACAAACCCATATCAATCCACCACTCTAATATGCGTCAATTGCCAAATGCTGCGGGCGAAGTTAACTTCAGTTTGGTATTTAGGATCACTGTCATAGGGGAAAACTACCCAATAGGGCCCATTTCTGCGGATCGGCATTATTTCACCATTTAAACGAGTAGAAATTATTGGTGCATTATCTTCAAGATCGGCAATCGTCATAGAGACCGTATAACCATCAAGTGCTATCATCTCAATGTTAATTCCCCTAAATTGCAAATGCTTCAGTAAAGCTTTGAGTGAAACTCCTGAGAAATGTATCTCACCACTCGACCAAATAGTGCTTGTCGCAAATTCTGTTTGAGCTAAGGCATCAAGTTCTTCTAAATTTAAGTGAATAGTCTCCGATTGCAAACCAGTCACTTGCAACGCATGTCCGTCCTGACCAAACGCTGGACCAATCAAAGTCATAAGAAATACAAAAAATGTTAGGACCAAACGAATTTTTATCATCAATACTTTTCCAAAATCACTCCCCAGTTAAAATGTCCCAAAAAGAAATGTGATGGATCAGGCATAAGAATATAATTATATACCAAAGTATAGATTTTCGATTAATTTGGCAAAATTTATGTATTAATCAGGATACAAATCAATCAATATATCCACTATGAAAAACATATTAATCGCTGATGATCATTTTTTAGTTCGCGACACCATCGCAGCTTATTTAGACGCAGCAGGTGACTTTAAAGTATTCACAGCGCACGATTTGGGCACTGCACTTGAAATTATGGACGGATTGGAATCTATCGATCTTTTGATACTAGATTATAACATGCCAGGTATGAATGGGCTTCAAGGGCTCGAACGCGCATGCAAATCGTATCCGGCCTGCAAGGTTGCGCTAATGTCTGGGGTAGCTAACCGCGACGTGGCAAATAACGCAATGAAACAAAATGCTAGAGGATTTATCCCAAAATCTTTGTCTGCTTCCTCCTTCATTAACGCAATTAGGTTCATTTTAGCAGGAGAGACGTACTTTCCTTTTGACTATGGAACAACTTCCTCGGAGGAGAAAAATTATGGTGACTTTGCCAAGATCTCTACACGTGAGATGCAAACACTTGAACAACTATGCATCGGACTGTCAAACAAAGAAATAGCACGGAACCTTGACATACAAGAAGTCACGGTGAAACTTCATGTTAAGAATTTGTTTTCTAAATTGGGGGTGTCAAACAGAACTCAAGCAGCTTTATTGGCGAAAGAACGACACATATTTTGATCTAGTTCTTCCAAGAGTGCGTTCAGGTGTGGACGTATCCCTTTTTGTAAGGATTAAATTGAGTAACGTTGGTGGTTCCAGTGAAGTGGTCCTACTTTTCTGAACAGGTTTACGGCTAAGTTAAGGTGTATCGGGTTTGGTTATCATGAACCGCCCCCAGTTTGCCGGAGGCTCCAAAGTAAGTATGAATGGAGCCGTGTGGGGGCGGTCGGTGTTGTAGAATTTGATCCACTCGCGAATGACGCGTTCTGCCACAAAACCATCGGTTAACTCGTGCAAATACACAGCCTCCTGCTTCAAGGACCGCCAGAGGCGTTCGATGAAGATGTTGTCCAAATAACGCCCGCGCCCGTCCATGGATATTTTCACACCTGCCTCGGTCAGCGTTGTAATCCATGCCGATCCGGTGAACTGGGAACCTTAGTCCGTGTGGGGGCACCACTATCCTAAGTCAGCTGCAGTCATACCCCTGATATCAAGCGATATTCATTGTCGTCTGATGCAGGAGGCCACCATATGGTCCACAATGTACGTCAGAAGTGTGAGGACATCGTCTGTTATCTCTATGATTTCTGCTTGGTGTGCTTCCCAGCTATTGGTCTGGGGAATGGTTATGGTCTGTCCTACTACAAAGTTAGACATCAGGTTTGCTCCTTTGGGTTTCATAACGGAGTTATGCCCAGCGCACTTGGTGTTAGTTTTCCTGTTTCTGACTTGTGGTGGTAAGTTTCTGACCTTTCAGCGTTTCTCCAAAAGTATAGGCCGTGTGTTTTTGGTATGGTACCTGTTGTTTTCTTTCAGTTATCGAACACTATCACCTTGATACGGCTTTATCAGAGTGAGAAACGGAAGATGACAAACAGTAAGAACACTGCACTAGACAGACTTCCTGCACAAACCGACCACAAGTTCATCGTGGTGAATGCTACAACAAACGACCCAACTATTGTAAAGAAATACTCAACGCCGGGTTTGCCGTTTGATGGGATGATGAAGGACGGTGATGAGCACGAGCTACGCTTTCTTGTCAGCACAGACCATTACAGAGGTGGTTTCCGAGGAGAACTTAACAAAGATTTTGACTGTGTGAATGCGCTGGGCGAAGACACAGGCACTCCCGAAGGGGTTATCAATGTAGAAATGATGGCACACGCTCTTAGTCTCAAGGATTTTAAACAGGATACTCCACAGGATGACACTGAGATGGCTTTTGGAACTATGTCTGATGACAAGAAACCTACGATGGCTGAATTGCTTAAACAAAAGCAAGAGAAGCAACAAGAGGGCTACTACCAGAAGCATAAAGCCTCTCAAACCACTACGATGCCATTGTAGCCACCTACGAACATACTGCCGTAGCCTTGTGATACTGGCTGTACGCTCAAGAAGCTGGCGCCACAATGACTGAGCAGCCCCACTTGAGTGGTCCAATTTGAATGTTAGTGCATGATTGGCCTTTGGTCCATCGGAACGATGGCCTCTGGCGCAGGTGGGCGATAGCCCAATGCACTATGGGGTCGTTTGGTGTTGTAATGGTTCCTCCATCTTTCGATAATAATTTGGGTGTTGTCAGACAAAGTCTAACACGTCTCAAAGTACAACGATCACACAAATCTATGAAGCGCGGATTTGAAACCACTCAATGAGAGCGGCACTGCGT
>Ga0209193_1000226_pt1 | contig 41001 bp, 37 predicted proteins | sample COGITO_mtgs_1003_FD_185515 | JGI IMG/M metagenome (GOLD analysis project Ga0209193, IMG submission 185515) | Pelagic marine microbial communities from North Sea - COGITO_mtgs_100330 (SPAdes) (version 2) | ecosystem: Environmental > Aquatic > Marine > Epipelagic ...
GCACAAACCACTCAATGGCTTTTAATACATTGCCTCTTTTTTTACTTCTTGTATAGAGTTTTCCATCACTGTAGGTACCGGCGCCACCTTCTCCAAAACAGTAGTTAGACTCAGGGTTTACAGTTTGTTCTTTGTTAATAATAGCCAAATCTCTACGGCGCGCTCGTACATCTTTACCTCTCTCAAACACAATGGGTTTAATACCCGCCTCAATGGCGCGAAGGGCTGCATATAGCCCGGCTGGGCCAGCCCCAATAATGGCTATTTCTTTTTTACTAGAAACATCTTGCGCTATAAAAGCAGGGATAGCTTCTTTTTGCTCGTTTTGAAGCCAAAACTCTACTTGCAAATTTATTTTAATAGGTACCCGTCTAGCATCTATAGATCTTTTACGTATGCGCCACTGACGTATATCATTGGCATATAGTTTAGCCTTTGTTAAAGCAAGCTCTTTGATAAAGGGCTCATCTTCTTGTTGGCGGGGTAAAACAGAAATTTGTACTAGTGTACTCATAAGCAAGCAAAGATAGTAGAAAAGCGCCTTAGAAATTTAAAAACCCATGCTATTAAAATAGTACAAGATTTTAAAAATTACCTGTTTTTGTAATGCTTAAAAAAGCGCCAAAATTTTGGGGTCTATAGGTGCCTGCGTCAAAAGCAAAACTGGCAGATACATCAAAGGGTAGGTTGAACTTCTCTTGTGGGATCACAATATCTAAGATTCCAGAAAACTGGTAAGGGTTAGGATCATACTCCTGGCCAAACCACCCGTAATAGGTGGTGTGGCTTAGCAGTATTTTATAAGGCAAAGATTTCAAAAAACCATTGGCACCAATGTTAATGGCCGCAAATCTATTATCTCCAACTATTACGCCGCTTGTAATACCATTATCATCTATGGGTTTTGGAGTAAAATATGGAGAGCCTATGGTATTGCCGTGGTAGGTCCAGCCAGATTTGTAAATACCGTTGTTAAAATAATTATCTGGACCGCTAATAGAAACGGGGTTATTACTCATGTTTTTTGTGTGAGTAAACTCTAACAAAACACTGTTTACTAAAGATTTATTTTTTTTTAAATCTACAAATACACCATACAAACCATCTTGCCAATTGGTCATCTCTCTGCCAGAGGTATCCTCAAAAGGGTGCGAGTAGTAAAAATTGAGCCCTATATTGTCTTTGTTGTAGTTAAATTGTAATACGTAAGCCCCAACATGATTTCCAAGAGCATTAAATTGGTCATTGGCGGTAGCATTATCACCGCCTTCTGCGCCAAAGACAACTTTAATATAATCTGAGAATGAGCTAGGTTGCGCTCCATACTGTGGTGATCTCCCTCCCCACTGGGCGTAATGATCTAAACCTGCTATAACCTCGAATGTTGGGCTTAATCTAGTTTTAAAATAAAAGCTTTTATGGTGCAAGTTGGTGTTGTCTACAAACCTGGTATCATCCATAAAATAATGAGCAAAGTTTGCTTTAACCTCAAGCCAAGATGTTGCAAAAGGGAGTGTTATAAAATTATTGGTTTTAATATTAATACCAGGCATGGCCCTTGCGTTAATTGATTTTATAATACTCCCATTAGAGGAAGATAAATTATCCCATAAAATGGCATCATTTTTAGCGCCAAGATCTAGTACAATGTTTTTAAACCTAACACCAAGGTACAGTTCATTTAATAAAAATTTGTTTTCTTGGGCTATAAAACCAGTGGCGCTCGCTTTATAAGAAATATCAAACAAGGTATTTGGGGTATCATAGTCTTTAAAAATAGCGGTGTTTAAAAGCCCGTAGTCACTATTAGGCACAGCACCATGCTGGTTTGCAACTAGCCAAAAGGGTAAGGTGGTATCACTAGAGAGACCGGCGCTTGAATGTATAGTGTAATTAACATCTTTGGTTTGGCTTTGTAAAGAATATATACTTATAAAAAATAGTAAAAAAAGAAGCCCTGTATTTTTCATAATAAAATCACTTTAGGTAGCTATGCTATGTTATTAAAAGCATACGCAAATATAGATTGAAATAACCTAGCTGCAAAAATAGCATTGTTATAATATATTGTATTTTTGTATTTAAACTAACGTATTAGTAACTATGTTTGATTTTTTTGCAAAACATAAAAAGCCATTATTTGAGGGCTTGTGTGATATACATAACCACCTTTTGCCTGGTATAGATGATGGTAGTAAAAGTGTTGGCATGTCTTTAAAAATGTTAGAGAAGTTTGATGCTCTTGGTATTACAAGTGTACTTCCTACGCCTCATATATACCAAGATCTATACCCAAATACCCCCACTACTATTAAAAATGCTTTTGAGATTTTAACTGAAAAAACTTCAAAGATAGAAAGCCCAAAAGTAAACTCTTACGCGGCAGAGTACATGATAGATGAGGTTTTCATGAAAAACTTGCAAACTAGCATGCCTGCTTTACTGTTAAATAACGAATATATTCTTGTTGAAATAACCTTTTTCTCAGAAACCTCAAGGCTGGTAGAAGCTGGTTTTACCCTACTACAAAACAACATTACTCCTATTTTAGCCCATCCAGAGCGTTACCACTCAATACCTACTATAAAAGAGTATAAGGAGTTAAAAAACAAAGGCTTTTACTTGCAATTAAACGCGCTATCGCTCATGGGCCATTACGGGCCTGAGGTAAAACAAAAAGCAGAAAAACTCTTAAAAGAAGGATTGTATGATTTTGTAGCCACAGATGCCCATAACCCGCAACATTTAAAAACCTTGCAAAATTTAAGCCTCTCCAAAAAACTAGGGATACAATGGGAGGCTATTAGAGAATTTCAACTCGCAGAATTTTCTTAAAAAATAGCATAAAAAAACCACCCAAATAGGGTGGTTTTTTTATGCTTATACTAGATTTAGCTTTCTGTATCTGCATCACTACCATAACCATAACCATAGCCATAATTGTAAGTATAGCCATAGCTATAGCGATATTTATAGCCGTAGTTTGAACCAGTGAGGCCTCCAGATCTAAGGCCATTAAGTACCATACCAAAAGGAGGTACGTTTTCTCTTTGTTGCATATTTAATATAAACGAGAATGTCTTTTTCTCTGAATATTGAGACCTAGTTACATAAACTACCGAATCACAAAGCGGCAAAAGAGCTGTTGTATCACTCACTAGAAGCAGTGGCGCAGAATCTATAATTATTAAATCATAGCTTTGCTTTAATATATCTAGCAGCTCTTTAGTGCGTGAGCGCATTAAAAGCTCTGATGGGTTTGGAGGTATAGCTCCTGTAAGTAAGTAATCTAAACCGCCAGATTTAGTAGCCTTTGTAATTAAAGAATCTACATCATTAAAATTCTCGTTACTTAAATAGGTGGTAAGCCCAATGTTTTCTCTTTTTTGGTTTAAAAACTTATGCAATTGGGGGTTTCTTAAATCTGCTCCAACCAAAATTACTTTTTTACCTAGTGCCGCATAACTCTGCGCCAAATTGTAAGACACAAAAGACTTCCCCTCTCCCTTAATGGTAGAGGTAACACATATAACATTAGTGGCGTCTGTCTTTAACTGAAAGCTTAAACCAGAGCGCAGTACTCTTGCAGATTCTGCAATAAGCCCTCTACCAGTATCGTCAAGATCTTCGGTGTTTTCTGCAAAAGGCATTTCTCCTAGTACTGTAATTCCTTTTAAACCATTTTCTAAATCATCTCTAGTGTTAATTTTGCTATCTAGTATTTTTAGTAAAAAGAAAATACCAAAAGGAACAAGTATACCTAGTAATAAAGCAGTCAGGTATGTAATTTGTACTTTTGGCGAAATAGGAAATCTAGAAGAAACCCCATAGCTTAAAAGTTTAATATTTGGCAGGGCAGAAATATAACTTATAGAAGCCTCTTCTTTACGCTCTAGTAAAAATACATACAGCTCCTCTACAATTTTAAAATCTCTAGCATAAGCTCGTAAGGTATTTTCTTTACTGGGCAAGCCGGCAACAATACCTTTAGTTTTAGCCTCCATGTTTTTAAAGCCAGAGAGTGATGTTTGCAGCCCTTCTATATATCTATTAACTCCAGTTATAATGGCCGCTTTTGCATTATCTAACTGGCTAGAAAGTTGCAGTACCATAGGGCTTTTTGTAGTTGCGCTAATTAGTAAATTATTACGCTGAGTTACCACGGCGTTGTAAGAGTTTACAAGCGTGTTAACACTCTCATTATCTATACCAATATTTGCTGGTAGTATTTGATAGCTAGCTTGGCTTTCTAGTTTTTCTAGTAGCGCCTTGGCAATTTCTAGCTGTATACCAATGCCAAAAGCCTGTTCTTGTCCTTTTACAATATTAGAAAGGGCATTACCTGTTTGGGCTGCTGGATCAAAAACACCATTGGCCATTTGGAAGGCAATGGTGTTTTGAGATAAGGTATCTATGCTTTTTGTAAGACCATCTAGCCTATCGTTAATAAAAGCCAAGCTTACCTTAGAGATTAACCGTTTGTCTTCTACCTGGTCATCCTGCATTACCTGCATGACAGTATTTAAAACAGCTTCATTACGGAGTTTATTTACACCAATAAAATTTAAATTTATAATTTCTCCTTGTTTTGAGGCTGCGGTTGCTGTTAAATTAGATCTTAGCGCTGCAACTGCATCGTTTAATGATTGTCTTTGTATAATAAGGGTTTGATCTTGAAGATATAAAGAATCATGTAATGTAATCTCAGATTCTTCATAGGTAAACACCTCACCTTTATTAATAGTATAATTAAGAGTGTCTCTAGTAAATGATGCTTTTTGATTTGTTATTTCTACATCCCAATATAGATAATTATTTGGTGCTTTTACATCAACAAATCTAGTATACTCATCGTTAAAGTGTAAAACAGCATTTACTCTACCCACTTTGTATATCTTAGTTTGTAAATCTAGACGGGTTACCACTTGGCTTAAAATGTGCTGAGATGTAAGCACTGCAATGTCATTCTCTACGTTTACTTGATCAAAGCCAAAAAACTCCATCCCTCCCGTTAAAAAAGAGGCAGCATCTTCTGCGGGTTTTTTAATTTGTAATTGAGCACTGGAGGTATAGATACGATCTGCAGTTTTTAAATATAAAAAAGCAGAAACCATTGCTATTACAATGCCCGCCAAAAAATAAGGCCAAAAAAATAGGTAGTAGCCAGCCTCTTTTTTAATATCTATTGAGTGCTCTTCTTGGAGGTAAGTCTGGTCTTTAAAATTGTCTTGCATATTTATCTTGTTAAAAGTACGATAGATGTTAATAAAATCGAGGCAATACCAAGTATTGCTGATAGGTTACCTACATAACCTGCACTACTTACCTTCGCACTATTAGGGTTTACTACAATTACATCATTAGGTTTTACCATTTGGTAAGGCCCGCCTATAAAATTGGCAGAGGTAAGATTAATACGCGCAGTGGTTTGCACCCCGTCTACATATCTTAACACCATCACATCTTCTCTACTACCGTTAATAGTTAAATCTCCAGCCAGGCCAAGTGCTTGCAGCAAACTAATATTATTTTCTGTAAAAGAAAAGGTGCCGGGCATCTTTACCTCTCCCAAAATAGTGACTTTAGCGTTTAATAATCGCACTGTTACATTTGGGTTAATTAAATAGCCACCATCTACTAACAGTTTTTTAATATCATTTTCTAGCTCTTGTGTGGTTTTTTCTTTTACAGAAAGTTTTCCTAATACCGGGAAGTTGATGGTGCTATTTTGAGATACTAGATAGCCGTCCAGCCGCATAACATCTACGTTGTTTGCAACAACACTACCGCTCATAACATTATTGTAAGGGATTGCAGCCTCTGGCACTAATGCCCCTACCGATATTTTTAAAATATCATCTACCTGCAGGGTGTGATTGTTGTATGATACTTCTTGACTGTTTACAGTATCTACATCTTGCAGATATAACATTTGTTTTTTAGAAACGCAAGATTGAAGAAGCAAAAGAGATACAAATGATAAAAGAGTAGATTTTAAATAATATATAGATTTCATGAAGCTTATTTATTTATGCAAATTTAAGATAATTTATGGGTTGTAGTTGAGTAATTATTTATTTATAATTTGGCTGAATGTTATAACTTATTACCTAAAAAGATCTTTTAGGTAAATCTTTAAACCATTTTTCATAAAGATTAGAAGTTGGTGATAAAATCACCCAAGCAGTCATGAAAATTAATTGCAAATCTAAAAAAAAAGAATTATGATCTTGATACCACATCTCTAATTCTCCTTTATAAGGTGCAATTACTCGTTTATAAAACTCATGCGGGTCTTCATCTGTAACCGCTGAAATGATTGACTCCTCATCTCTAAATATAATAGAGCCTATTCCAGTAAGACCAGGCTTTACATTGTATATTTTTGATTGTACCTCTTCATTGTATGCCGTAAAGGTTTTTGTAACTAATGGCCTAGGGCCGACTAAACTAATATCACCCTTTAATATATTAATGATTTGTGGGAGTTCATTGATTTTTGTTTTTCTCAAAAAAAATCCGATTTCTGTAACTCTAGGGTCATTTTGAAGCGTAATACTTCCTGTTCCCATATTCATTGAGTTTTTAAGCATGGTTGCAAACTTCCATATTTGGAATCTTGAATTATGAATCCCATAACGTTCTTGAAAATAAAAAACTTCTCCTTCTGCAGAAAATCTAAGAATTATTATTATCGGAATAAAAACTGGTAATAGCGCAATTAGTAAAATTAAACTGACAATAATATCAAACAAGCGCTTAAAAAAATTATACATAATTTACATTTTTTGATCTAAATGTTTACCCGTTTCAATGTGCATGAAATCGGGAACATATTTTTTAATGACTGTTACAATATCTGATTTATCTGAACTTGGATTATTAAACAACGCATCAAAGTCCTTTTCAACATCATCAAATGAAATGTTAACTTCTGGAGTTTTTATAAAACCTAAAGAATCATATTTGTTAATTTCATATTCTTCCTCTTCTGTGTAAAACTCTTCATATGTTTTTTCTCCGGAGGTATCTGTTTTAAAAAAATAGATTGGATATTTTAATGGCCACTTATCAAAATCAAATTCTTTTGCTTCTTGCTCTGAATTGACTAATACTGCCTCAAATCCATTCTCTTTTAGAAAGTCTAATGCTATCTCTTTAAAAGATATCTGATCTTTATGAAAATCTAATTTTGGAAAGAAAATATTTCCCGTATCTCCTAAAAAGGTAGCCAACAAACATATTTGACCAGATTGTTCTGGAGTCACAAAAAAACGTTTAATATCAGATGGACACGAAAGTGGTTGTTTTTTATTTAATCTATAAATAAAACCGTCCAATAAACTCCCATTTGAAAAAGCGACATTTGCAAACCGAGCTGTTGAAACTCTAAATTTTGCTTTTTTTGATAAAATCAATTTCTCCATTAAACTTTTTGAAGCCCCCATTATATTTACTGGATTCGCAGCTTTATCAGTAGAAACACTAAAAAAATATTTTGGTGGGTTTAACTCACATAAATTTAAAAGCTTAATGGCACCAAAGACATTGTTTTTAATCAATGCTTCTACAGAAATTTTATCTTTTTCTGAGCGCACATGCTTGTGAGCGGAAAAGTTTGCAACAACTTGCCAAGTATCCGAATTGAAAATTTTATCAAAAGTATTACTCAATAAATTTACTGGGTAGGTAATATATTCAGGATTGTAGTCCAACAAATTAGAGCTTCTAAGGTCTCTCGTCAACTCTGTCAAACCATTCTCGTTAATATCAACAACAGTTATCTTAGAGGGCTTATATTTCAATATTTGTTTGATATAATTAGAGCCTATCGTTCCAGCGCCTCCTATAATTAACAGATTATTAAGCTTTAAATTATCTAGTAATTTTAAATCTTTTATGAAAGAAACTTTAATGAATTTTTTATTAATCATTTTGTTTATTTTTTTAAGGTAAAGTAACATCAAATCTTAAAAGTACAATTAAATAACTCATGATTATTTTATAAAGTATCTTACAAAACCGTTAACCATCCAATGTGCGGTATAATACAAAGCTTCAAGTGTTGAAAAGTTTTGAGTTTCTTTAAGAAAAGTAATATGCTTTAAAATTAATTTATATTTATTACTCGTAGCAGAATTACTTACTTGTCTGTAATAAGCTAATTCTTGATCAATACCATAAGATTTGATACCACTTTTCAATATCTTTAACCACAAAGCATAGTCTTGTTTGCGCGCATGCTCAGACATGTAAAACTTCCCTATTTTATTTGCATTATAAATAGCAGTTAAACAACTTATTTCTGTTCTTTTTAATAGTTGCTTATAGCTTACCTCAATACTTACATGAAGTGTTGATTTTATTTTATTTCCTTCTTCATCGATATAACCGTATGAAGTATGTGAGAAAAAATAATTGTTTTTCTGCATAAAAGGTATTTGTATGGCTAATTTATCTTTATGCCATAAATCATCACTATCTAAAAAAGCAATATAATTACCTTCTGCCTTTTTAATGGCTATATTTCTAGTTATGCCCGATTTAAGGTTTTTGGTGTTTTTGTAAATTTTAACTCTAGAATCTCTTTCTGATAACTCATTCAATATATCCCATGAGTTATCAGTAGAACAGTCGTCTATTAAAATCCATTCCCAATTGGTATAAGTTTGATTAAAAACGGATTTTGTAGTTTCACTTAAAAAAATTTCTGAATTGTAGACAGGTGTAATTATAGAAACTAAATTTTTAACCATGTTAATTATCTATTGTAGTAACAAAATCCTTTAACTTTCCATTCATGTCGTGTATTTTAGAATCAAAGATTATTTTAAATTTTACATCATCTTTAAAAAATGTATATAAATCATCCTCAATTATTTTAATATATTCAGAGGTATTTTGTTCTATTTTTAATGTAACCTTACCTTTTTCATTTTGGATTGCTTGATAATTTAAATTAATATCTCTATCTGCAAGTTTCTTGAAAACATAATAAAATGTTAAACTAGGATATATACTTTTTTTACCAATTATTTTTTTTCCAACACGACCTAAAACATCTAATATAACAGGGTGCTTACGACCACAATCACATTTAAAATTATCATCTGCTAACTTTATAAAATCTCCTAGTTTATACCTTATAATAGGAAATGATTTAGACAAGAGGTTAGTTACAATAATTTCTCCTTTTTCTACTTCAACTATTACATTTTCAACATTGATATGCATATTTCCAGATTTACATTCATATGCAATAACTCCAGTTTCAGCAGAACCATACTCACTTATTATTTTTGTACCAAATGCTTCTAATACCTCATTTTGATAGCTTGGATAGATTTTTTCGGAAGTACCTTTAATCATTTTAAAGTTAAAATTCCCTTTTAATTTTAATGTATTTTTTTTTTTTGCTATTTCATAAATCATCGAAGAGTATCCATTTAAGTAACTTGCATTCTCTATATTTTTAATAAATCTTATTATCTTTTTTTCTTCATACGAAAACAACCTAATTCTATTCTGTAAAGAATCTAAAATATTAGTTTTTATAGACTCAAACCTAGAAAAATTATATCCCCAAAAATACCCGTTTTTTTCCCAAGGTTTTAACCCGTACCAACTATATCCTCTAAATATTGTCGCTCTATTATGAGAATCCCATTCTTCATTTTTAAAAAATTTTAATGTTTGCCCGGATGTGCCCGAAGTTTCGGAATAAAACAATTTATTAAAAGCAAAATTTGAATGAATGTCACTAATATTATTTAGTAATATATTTTTATCTATTACAGGTATTATTTTAATGTCACCTAAATCTTTCAAGTTTAATGGATTGAATCCAATTTCATTAAATAATTTGTTGTAATATGGAGAGTATTTATTTACAAAAATTAAAAATTTCTTTAATTTTTCAAATTGATATCTTTTTAATTCTTCTACCGACCAATTATCTGATTCCTTTAGGAAAAGAAGGTATTTATTTAAAGATGGATTTCTTAGAAAAACCCCTAATTTAAAAATTATTTTAGCAAAAAAAATCATTAAGAGAGTATTTTAATCCATTCATTTTTAATTGAATTCCAGTCCATTGAACTAGCTTTTTTTCTAGCACTTGTAGTTAAATTTTGAACAAGAGAATAATCATCAAGTAGCATTTTAATTTTTGAAACCATAGAATCGATATCATTTGATTCTACTAATAGACCATCTACACCACTTTCAACTAAAAAAGGAATTCCTCCAACATTTGTTGAAACAACAGGTAATCCGAGTGCCATAGCTTCAATTACACTAACTGGTGTATTATCAACATTTGTGGTATTAATGAAAACATCAAATCTTTGAGATAATTTAAGCCATTCACTTTTCTTAAGTACACCTGTTATTTCTAATTGATTGTAAACACCCAATTCCTTTGAATATTTTATTACATCTTTCATACTCCCATCTTTATCAGGACCAACCATACAAAGAGTCACATTTTCATACTTCTTTTTTAAATTAAATATGATATCTATTGCCATTTTAGGGTTATATTGTTTATGAAATGATCTAACCCATAAAATTTTCGGATTAATATTAGCTCGCTTTTTATAAGCGTAATTCGAAATATTAATACTATTGGGTATAAGAATAGAGGAAAAACCATATTTATTAAAAATATTTTTAAGATAATTTGAAACTGCAATATTTTTATATGAATATTTAAATATTGAATTACAAAATAATCTAGATTTTTGAAGTCTAATTGGCATATCCCCTCCATGTAATATTGGAATGTAACATATGTTGAAAATTCTACAAAACATAGCACATATCCAAGCATACCAAAAAGCTGTCGTGCTATAGGTATCAATAATCACATAATCAACATTACCCCTATTAACGAATATTTTTGTTATCATTTGTAATAACCTGGAAATCGGGTTATACTTATTTCCTCCGTATATAACACTAAAGTTTAATTCTTCTAATTGGGGACCTAAAGTTTCAATTAAGCCTTTTGTATAGCCGTGATGACTAAGTTTATTGCCAATATAAAGAATTGTTATTTTATTTTTCATTATTTAAAAGATTCAAATAATTAGTTGTTACAATATCAGGGTTAAATATTTCCGATGCTTTTTCTCTGTTATTATTAGATATTTTTTCTAGATTATAGTTTGAAGTACTAATAAATCTTTGAATAGCACTTGAAATAGACTTTATATCATTTGCCTTGCATAAAAAGCCATTCTCTCCCTCTTTTATTATTAGTGATAAATCAGAAACATCTGAACAAATTATTGGCTTACCACATGCCATCCCTTCAGTTACTATATTTGGAAAGCCTTCATAAAAACTAAAAAGACCTACAGCATCAGCATGTTGAATCTTTATGTGTATATCTTTTATTGCTTCAAAAAAAATAAAATTGTTCTCTAGTTTATATTTTATAACAAGTTTCTTTGCTTCATTAAACGAATTATCACCTCTTGTGTTACCATACCAACTAATTTTAACTTTATGCTTTAGTTCATCAGGCAATAAATTTATAGCTTTTATTAACCCTATAGCATTCTTTAAATATTGATGACTTGCCGCCACTATAATGTTAAAATTGTTAAAATTGTCAATATTATTAATTTGTATTGGCTTCCATTTAGCTAGGTCAACCATATTATAAATAACTTTAAACTTTTTGTTCGGTAGAAGAGGGTTTGCTTTTTTTACCATTTTAATATTTTCAAACGAATTGGCTACAACATGATCTGCTAGCAAATGAAAAGACCTAATAAATCTAAAACTTAAATTTTTTAAAATCTTAGGATTTGAACTTCTTTCACTTACTACTAATTTCCACTTTCTAAAAGGTAAACTAGAAATTTCACAAATTAAATTTGAGGTTTGCATAAAGGATAAAACACTATCAAATTTGCCCTTTCTAATAAATCTTCTCATTAAAATTAAGCGTTTTATATAGTGATTTTCTATTATTTCATAAATTGGTATTTCGTTTTCAACTAGATATTCTTTATAAAAATCAGACTTATGGTAAACAAGGAAGGTAATATTATGCCCTTTTTTTTTAAAACTTATTGCTAAATTAACCATCTGTCTTTGAGCACCACCAGATCCTAAATTTTCAATAACAAACAATATCTTCATAATTTATTGTTTATATAATTTTTGGTAGGATTATTTTTTCTAATAATTTTTCCAGGATTACCAATTACAATTGAATTATTTGGCACATCAAAATTAACAAAAGAATTAGGAGCTATTAAAACATTATTTCCAATAATAATTTTACCAACTATAACCGACCCTGTCCCAATCCAAACTTCGTCACCTATAACTGGTGACCCCTTTAGTTTTCCTCTATTAGTCCTTCCAATTGTAACATTATGTGTTATGTTACAATTTTTTCCTATTTCGGAATTCTGATTAATTACAATTGTGCCAAAATGGCCGATATAAAAGCCAGGCCCTATTTTTGTTTTCTCAGAAATTTGAAAGCCGTACTTAAACATATATCTTCTTTTTAAAAATCTTAAAACTAACTTTATAGGATTATAACGACTCATTTGAGCTAGTAAACGTATTATAAGCATATATCTAAAACCAGGATATTTACACGTGCTTATTATACTTAGAATACTTTTTTTTTGGGAAAACCTATATAAGTCTGAACTAATTATATAATTAATCATTACTTTTTTCATTTATTAAGATATGTTGGTAAAATGATAATACGCCCAACAATGAAAACATTACAACATAAGTTTTAGTAAATAATATAGTATGTGCTACAGTAGATGTTATCACAAGAACACAAAATATACCTAAACCTAAAAATCTAATATCTAATTCTTTTATTTTGTACAAATTCAACCCCAACTTTCTTAGATATAATAAAAATATGATAAGTCCAAAAATCCCAATTTCCCCCAGAAAAATAAGATATTGATTATGGGTTCCTAATCCAAAACCTTCAATTCTATGGTATGAATCTAGGCCAGTTCCCATGTAATTTTCGTCTTTTACCTTATCTAGCACCATAAGAGCTATCTCAGAACGGTGTGTAGTTGTTTCTTCATCAATTCTGCCAGATAAAAACTCGCCAAACAAGTTTAGTCTTCTTGATTGTTCGGCATCAATCTTTGAAATAAAATAATTACTTACAAACACACTACTCAAAAACAATAATAGAATCAATGGGATTTTAATTTGTCTTAGAATTTTTAAATGATAAATATTTCTGGAAAATATATTTCGAATAAAAAGTATAAATACTATTAATGATCCTAACATAGCAGCTTTAGAAAATGTGACTAAAGCAGCAAAAATTGATATAAAGTAAAAAACAAGAAGTAAAAATCTGTGCAAAAATTTCAATTTATATGATAAAACATAATATACCATAAATACTTGTGTCAAAACAGCTGTTGCACCAGCTTGATTTACACTAGCTATTAAACCTGAACTTCTATCTGTGTTTTCTTCAATCAATACATCGCCTGTAATGAAAGAATATATTATAACTAGTGAATTAAAAAATAAGGATATAGATATTGTTTTTAATACTTTATCAAACTGTCCACGTTTAATGAAAAGCAAAAACCATTTTGAAAGGACAAATACTAAAATTAAAGAAGGAGTAAGTGATCTAACTCTATCAAAAGGCTGCCCCCATCCGTTACCAAGTAAATAATATATTAAAACACCGTAAGTAAGAAAAAAAAGAAAAAAGGATATAAAATTGATTGATTGTTTTGTTAGTGGTAAGGTTATATAAATTGATTTAAGAAATAAAATTATTGTAAAAAACAGAATTAATTCTGATAATATACCTTTTGTTTTAAATACTATACTGAGTGATCCATTTAAGTCTGAAATCAATATAAATAATAAAATAAAAAAAATTGTTTCTAAATTGAATCTCATTTTAAACAAGGCTTAAATTCTGAATCACAAATTTCTAAAATTCTTTCTTCATATGATAGTTTAAAATTCATGTTATCTTCTGTTAACCATTCCTTCAGAGCCCGATTGCTAAATTCATCCATTCTTCCGATTATTTTTGCAGGCACACCTCCTACAATTGAGTTTTTTGGTATTGATTTACTTACTACACTTCCTGCAGCTATAATAACATTATCATGAATCTTTACACCTGGTAATATAATTGAATTTACACCAATCATAACATTATTACCAACTTCAATTTTAGCATAATAATATCTTCTTCCTTTACTATCTTTAATCAAACTACCAGAACCATCATGTGTTATAAATTGCACTCCTGTTGTAACTGTTACATTATCTCCAATTTTTATTAAAAAAGGTTCAGATCCAAAATTACGAGTGAATATTCTACAATTGTCACCTACTTTAACACCTATGGTTTCTGAGTACTTAACACCTCCTTTTATGTAGTAGATTAAGTGATTTCTAATTTTTTTTAACAAAATAAATAGCTTCATATTACTTATATATTTTATTTCTTAAATTTTTAATAATCTTTGATATGTGATATGAATTTGATGTGAGTAATGCATTTTTCACAAACGTTTTTCTTAAATCTTGGTTTTCTATTAATTTTTTGAAGCTACTTTTAATTTCCTTTTCAGATTTTACATCTACAATAATTGCACATTTATTATCAGATAAAAAATTGGTTAAGTATGAATCAGGTGGACCATGATAAAATATTGGTTTACCAGAAAATAAATATTCAATAGTTTTTGTAGGAAATATTGTTTTATATTCAATTTCTGGTAAATCCCCTCCAAACCCATGTGGTAAAAGCATTACGTCACATTTTTTCAGTTCAGTTATAAATTGGCTTCTATCTAAGGTACTATAAATAAAGAATGAATCTTTTTTTAACCCTAAGCTAAGAAAAAAAGCTTCTTCATGATTACCGAAAAAATTAAATTCTACATTGTTAAATGTAGATAAAGCCTTTAAAAGTCTATGAAATGCATCTTCGCAGCTAGCATTTATACTACCAGAAAAAGCAACTTTGGTTTTGCCATAGATATTCACATCTATTTCAGAGCTAATACCTTCTACAAAAGAATGTGTTAATGTTTCAAATTTCGAAGTATGATTTAAATAATTATCGTTATAATAATTCTTTAATCCATCTGAAATGAAAAAAACAATTTCTGAATATTTGAATACTCTCTCTTGGAGCCAAGATGCAAAAAACTTTGCAGTTCCAACTCTATTTTCCTTATAAGTATTATGAAAATACGAATAATAATCAACTTTATAAATTTTAGAAAGAAGTAAGCCTAAAAATAAGTATTCTGCACTTGGATAAATCACAAGAACTTTATTTGGTCTGTGTTTTAATACTATAAAAAAAAGTAAAACAAAACCACTTAATATTTGAAGTTGCCGTAATAGTTTTGTTAAAAAAGTGTTTGTATTGAATAAAATCGTAATATAACGCAGGTTATTATATTTAATTTTAGGATGATTAGAATTACCGCTAATAAATTTCTCCCCAACTACAACTATATTTTCATCTTTAAAACCTTTTAATAGATTTTCAACTACTACGGAAGTTCCGCTAAAGCGTGGAGGTACGTTTCTTGAAAGTATTAAAAGTTTATTTTTCATTTCTTTCAATAATATTATTAATTCCCATAATTGTAGAATACTCTGGAACATCTCTACTAACAAGACTACCAGCTCCAATGACAGAACCTCTCCCAATGGTTACGCCCTTCAGAATAATAGCTCTTGCGCCAATAAATACATCATCTTCAATAATAATAGGTTTAGATTTAGCTCCTTTAGTTTGATGATCTCTTCTTTTATTAAAGTCTAATGGATGAAAATCTGTATCCCATATTCCAACTCCACCTCCAATTAATACTCGGTTGCCAATTTTTACAGATCTTGCTGAGACTATAGAAACTCCAGATATACCAACATTATCTCCAATAATTATTTTTGCATTTTTATTTTGAGTACTTAAGATAGTTGGATGTGGCAAACCTACAGGGTTGTGTTCACTAGAGTTATTAATTGTTACGTTTTCTCCAATGAAAATACTACCATGATTTTTAACTATAATTCTACCATTAATAGTAAGATTTGATGAAGTATTAACTTTATTAATTTTTAGAATCATTTTATTATAAAACATATTTAAGAGAATTATAATATGTTGCATAGACAAATAAATAACTTTTAATATCATGAATTTAATATATTTTTTATTTCGTTGATTATGTTTTTACTTGCATCATCTCCAATAGCATGATAAAATTGTTTTTCTATAAATTCTTTCTGTATTTTATGTAAACTCATCAAATAATTTGGAACTGTTAGTAGTGCATCTAATTCTTTTGTTATAATATTATTTTTACTAATATCAGGCGCTGCACCGTCTTCTATCATAACGCCATCATTACCTGTTTTACCAGGAGAAACCCTGTATACCCATATGGGAACATTACTTGCAACAGCTTCAAAACCTAAACTGCTATTTCCTATAATTAACAAATCTATTTCATTAAAGAATGACTTATTTGTAATTTCCTGAGAGTTATAAATAGTAATTCTTTTAGTATAAAATCTATTTACCCAAAATTCTTTATCCATCGCAGGATGCAGCTTAATTATAAGGTTGATTTTGTTGTCTACTACTACGCTCAAAACATTATTTAAAAACTTAACATTTTCTTCATTTGGCATTGGATTTAATCCGAAACCTATAGTTTTTATGAGTTTACGGGGTGATTTATATTTATCTTTTTTTACAATTGGATTACCTACAATTTTAATTCTTTTTGAAGGAACCTTGTAAGAAATTAATTGTTCTTTTTGATAAGCGCCCCAACACCAAATTTCTTCGGCAATTATTGGTGTATATGCGAAAGGAGGGTTTAATACCCCGTGAACTAATGTTACAGTTTTAATATAATTTTTTTTAGCTGCAAGTATTATAGATGAAGTCAAAAAATCTCTATCAAAATCTACAACTACAATTTTAAATTTTCCTTTTGAAAAAAAAACGTTCCAGTTAGATACAGAAACAATTTGCTTATATAAAATAAGTAGCAACTCTGATTTTGAATATGACTTGTTTAATGGTCTGAGTTTAGAAAAAATATTTATTAGATTTGAAAAAAGGAAATACATCACTTTAACAAAAACACTTAGACTGATTTTATTGGGCTTATATTCTAATTTACTTTTTTTGTTATTAGGAATATAAAAAGAGTAATTATTATGAAAATAATCAGCTATAGGGTCTATAAGGCTACTACTATGAGGCCTATCAGTTAGTTTAGATATGAAAATGCTTTTTTCTTGATCTAAATTTTGATTTTTAACTTTAAAACCAGAAATAATAGCTTTAATAAATTTAAGTGTGTTTATGAAAATTTGAAAACGAGTTCTATTATACTTGTAAATTCCCTTTTTTCTAAGATAAAGTAAAGAAAATTGTTTTGATAATAATGAACCAATTGGAATATCATCATAACTTAAAGTATTCAGGCTAATTTCAACTTCTTTTAGAGTAATTAAATAATCATTTAAACTCTTTTCTTTCATCATAAATTAATTTTCTTATAAAAAGTATACTTAAAATTTGTTGTATTAATTTTCCTAATAATAAACCTTGTGGAAAAATAACTAAGGAGAATCCATATATTTTATAGGATATTAGTATATATATTGTACCTATTAATACTCCTGAAAGCAATGATATAAAATACCAAAATTGCTTTTTTGTCACGTTATAAATATGATTTACTGCACCAAAAGAAAGAACTACAGGTACAAACAACATCCATTGGGCTGCTTCGATACCTTCAATATAATTTGGTAAAAAAATTGGAACAAAAATAGGTAATAAGTAATAACCTATTAATGAAATCATTAACATAACTATAAACTGAAAAAAAAGTGGTTTTATATTAGACTTTATTATTTCTTGTATTCCCAGACCCTTACCATACATAATTGACATTCTAGGATAGATAACTCCACCAAACGAAGTTGGAATAACTTTTAGGGTGTTTTCTATTATAGTAGATAAAGCATACAATCCAAAAGCAACGGCTCCTCCAAATGAAAACAATATACTATTAATAATTGTTGACCATAAAGTATTCACATAACCAACAGAAAAAATTGGAAGACCAGTTTTAAACAACCTTTTAAGATCTTTGAATTCAATTTTAAAATCCAATTCATAAGGTTTATTAGAGAACAATAAATAAAATTGAAATGTACTCAGTAAAATTCCTCTAATCATTAAACCATAAATACTAAAAAAATAAACTAACAATACTGTTACTAAATTTCCAAATCCAAATAATAAATTTTGCTTAGAAAGAGAATTAAAATCATTATTAGTTCGATAGAGCACAGGTAAAAACTGACTATTAAGAAGGTACAACATACCCAGAATAGAGTAAGATAAATATATCCAACCTGCAAGTATATTATTAGCAATAAAGTAATAAACACTCAAACTAATGAAAATAATAGAGGCTATAAATCCAACAAAAATGGTAAGTACAAAGACAGACGATGCTAGTTGTCGAGAAAATTTATCATTGCCTTTACCTAATTCAAATGGCAATTCTCTTCCCAAACCGTTAATTATCCCCCCTTGTCCTAATAATATATAACCTAGATAAACTCCTACTCCTGTATATAGTCCATAAATAGAAGGTTCTAGTAATCTAACTACAAGAAAACCACTAATTAATCTAAGAAAATTTGAAATCACTTGGGCCGAAGCAAACTTAACTAATACATTGCCAAATGTGCCAATCTTATCCCTTAGTCTAAGCATTATTTGTTATTTGAAATAAATATCATATAATGACTATTAATTAACTTCTTATCAAGAAATTTGATACACTAACCCATTGCCATATATGAAAACTTGATTCTTTTTTTCCTATTTTATATTTTTCCCATTCAAGCTTCAATTCATCTAACTTAAACCATTCAGAGAACTCACTAGTTTCTATCATTTCTATCTGTTTTGATACATAATCTTTTAATTCATATCCTAGCCACTCCCGTTGAGGAGTTTGTAAAGGACGTTTAGGGGCTAATGTTATTGAGTCACTCAAATAATCGGCAACTATTTCTCTCAATAAATATTTTTGAATTCCATTTTTTATTTTATACTCAATTGGTTGAGCGAAAGCATATTCAACCAATCGGTAATCTAAAAATGGTTCACGTAATTCAGTGCTATTCGCCATTGATATTCGATCATTAAAACGTAATGCTCTTGGTATCTTTGTATAAAACAAATCTCTATATTGCTTATTTAATAAATCATCGTTGAATGGAGTTGGGTATATTGGTTTTTTTGCTCTTTTCAGAAGTTTGTCTCTCAGTACATTCGTACGGAAAGGTGATTTTATAGTTCCTTGAATATTATTTGAATTATTATTAATGTAATAGTCATATCCTGCCCATTGTTCATCCATACCTTGGCCATCTAATAAGACCAAAATATTTTCTTTTCGTGCTTTTTTAAAAATTTGTGAATAAGCTATAGTAGGTATCCCACCAAAAGGTTCGTCTTGAAAATATGATAATTCTTCTATCTTATCACTAATATTATCAACCGATAATAATACTTTTTTTAAAGAGTTTTTAGTTAAAGTAATCATTTCCTCAACCCAAGGTAATTCATCATATTTTTTGTCATTAGTATAAAATGTATAGGCATTAATATTTTCATTACTTTTATTTAAGTTTACTAATGTCAATAAAGTTGAACTATCTAACCCTCCACTAATATTAAACCCAACTTTAACATCTGAGCGAAATCTTAAATTTATACTATCTTTTAAAAGACTTAAGTATTGTTCTTTTACTTTATGTAGTGGTTCTCTACTATATTTTTTAATTTCCATTTCAAAATCGTACCATTTTGAAATGGAAATAGAATTATTTTTAAATTCTAGATAGTGCCCACCTGGTAATTGATTTATGCCCTCCCAAAAGGATTCTTCAGGCATTCCATAACTTCCATATACTAAATAATTAGCCCAAACTTGTTCATTTTGAGTTTTCTCAATCCCTGCAGAATGAATAGCTTTAATTTCTGATGAGAAAAATAATGTATCATTATTTAAATGATAATAGAATGGCTTCACCCCGAATCTATCCCTAGCAGCAAATAGTATTTTATTTATAGTGTCATAGATAGCAAAAGAAAACATTCCATTAAATTTAGATAAACAATCTTTACCCCAAACAATATATCCTGCTAACAAAACCTCTGTATCTGAATTTGTCTTAAAAATATATTTATGTTTTAACTCTTCTTTTAATTCAACATAATTATATATTTCACCATTAAATGACAAAATATAACTTTCATAATTATCAATAAAAGGCTGATTAGCCTTTTTTGATAAATCAATAATTGATAATCTATTATGACCTAAAACAGTAAATTCTCCTTCCCAAAATCCTGTATTATCAGGTCCACGGTGACTTTGAGAATACAACATCTTATTTAATGTTGATAATTTTGCATCTTTACCTACTATACCAGCTATTCCACACATTTAATTATATTTTTTTTAATATTTCTTCAGCTTTTTTCCAATCTTTTTGAGTATCAATATTAACGTAAAAATTAATATCACTTTCTATATACGATATTGAATCACCATATAAAGAATTTTCTTTTTGAATAACATTAGTTTTAGTTATATAAATACTCCCATCACGATAAAAAGCTTCAGGTAAATCTTGTCTTCTTGAAATTAATATATCATCCTTCGTAGAAATTTCAAGTTCGTTTTTTTTATTTTTTTTAAAAGTCCAATGTGGATTATATTCATGAGGTACCTTTAAAACACTTATTAAAGAATCTGTATTATTTTTAATGAATTTCGAAATAGCTTTTTCCAAAAGATCTACGGACCTAAATGGACTTGTAACTTGAAGTATGCATACTGCATCATAAAAAACACCCATTTTTTCATAATATTTAAGTGCATGCTTTATTACATGTAATGTTTGAGATTTATCGCCTGATAGATTTTTTGGACGTTTAAAGGGCACTTCTACGCCAAGATTTTGTGCAGCATCTATTATTTCATCATCATCAGAACTTAATATAACCTTTGATAAAAGTTTTGATTTTAAAGCTACTTCTGTAGTATATTGCAAGAGTGGTTTCCCCCCTAAAACTTTTATATTTTTCCTCGGTATTCCCTTAGAACCACCTCTTGCTGGTATTATACCTAATATTTTCATAATTTAATAGGTAATGGTTTTGTGAAAATTAAGTTCTATTTTAGATAATATATCAGCTATTTTTTTTCCAGAATTTCCAATTCCATAAATTTTATCAGAAGTAATTAATTTATTATTAATTTGATTTTGAATAGCCAATTTTATTTCGTCTTCATAGTAACCTACATCAACTATATTTGAACCTCTTTCTCTTCTATTTTGTCTAGTTCCAATATTTACCACGGGTACGCCCATAAATGAGCATTCCCTTATTCCTACACTAGAATTTCCAATTAAGCATTTACTATTTTTAAGAAGGTAAAGGAAATCTAATGGCTCCATATTTTTAAAAAACCTTATGTTTTTGGGATTTTGAAGCTCTCTAAAACTACGTATCCCACTTGACGTGCCATCTGCTCCTGCATCAACATTAGGCCAGAACCAAAATGTGGGGATATTTAATTCTGTAATAACTTTAAGCGTTTTTAACACATCTTCCTTAGCTTTTTCATATTCTGTTGTAACAGGATGCTGCATTACTACCAAATATCCATCCTTCCAATTTATTTCTGACCCCACACCACCATATTTCTTGATAGGATCAAATTTTATTTCTGGATTATCATTAACTTCTTTGGCTATATCAATTGATGGACAACCTGTATTAATGACAAAATCGGGATTTTCACCTAACTTTATAACTCTTTCTTTCGCACTTTCTGATGCTACTAAATGTATATCAGCTAATTTTGTATTGGCATGTCTTACTTTTTCATCAATATTACCTGTTACCTCTCCTCCTTGTATATGTACTAATGGAATATTTTGGTATGAAGCAGCTATACTTGCAGCAATTGTTTCAAATCTGTCTGCAATAGTAATTACTGCGTCAGGCTTTAAGTTGTAAAAAACATTTGCAAGTTCCATTACTCCAATACCAGTAGTTTTAGCCATTGCAGTTTTATTTTCACCTTCCAAAACCATATAAACCTTTTCTGCAACTTTAAAACCATCTTTTTCAATAAATTCTATTGCATTTCCATAGCGTCCAAGCAAAGCAGAACCAGCAATTACTAGCTGCAATTCCAGCTGAGAATGATTTTTAATAGCTAATAAAGCAGTTTTAATCCTACTATATGAAGGTCGTGCAGTTATTACTACACAAATTTTTCTTTTATTTTCCATTTTATTCTAAATCTTTATAATTAATGAAACTATATTTTGCAATATTATTCTTAACTTTCATTCCAATTATTTTTGAATAATCAGAAGCAGAAATTCCAAAACCTCTAGGTTTCTTTGCTTCTAAATCGTCTAAAGTAATAAATTCACCAGACTTCATATCTTTGTTAATAGAAAGTGACTTTTCAAAAATATCTTTAACATCTCTAAAATTTGAAATATCATTTTTATCAACAGGGTTATTCAAAGCAGTTTTTATATTCCTCACAGCTTTTACTAATTGCATAGTTTCATCAATAGTTAAAGATGATTTACTATCAGGTCCAAAAATATCTTTATTAAAAACAACATGAAATTCTAAAATTTCAGCACCTAATGCAGAGGCCGCAATACATGTGCCTATTTCAGAAGAATGATCTGAATAACCAACTTTTATATTATATCTATTCCTTAATTCTCCTATTACATTTAATCCATATTGGTGGGGTTTTGTAGGATAAGAAGTTGTACACTGCAAAATTGAAAAATCTGCATTTCTTGATTTGAGAAATGACACGGTTCTATCTAATTCAGATAAAGAGCTCATACCAGAAGATAAAATTATCGGTTTACGGGTGCTAATTATCTTCTCTAACAACAAAAAATTAGTAACTTCACCTGATCCTATTTTATATCTATTGACACCAACTTTTTCTAGTAAATCGACAGCTGCTATACTAAAAGGTGAACTCATAAACTCTAGTCCCACTTCAGTGCAGTGAGTTTTTATTTCTTTCCATTGTTCTAAACTAAATTCCATTCTTTTCCAATAATCGAATCTACTTTTATCTTCATATGAAAAATTAACTCTAAAAGGCTCGTGTTGTGAACTTTCAGCATCTGCAATATGTGTTTGAAATTTTATTGCATCAACACCTGTTTTAGCTATTGCATCTATATAGGAATGTAATATACCTAGACTTCCATCATGAGCCTGACCTAACTCTGCTATAATAAACACATTAGATTTATTCATTATTAATAAAGGTTTTTAATTTATATGATATAATATTTGCGCCGAATTTATTTATATGATCACCATCTGGTAAAAACATCTCGTCTTTTAAAATGTTATCAAAGCGAATCATATGATGATTGTCAATATTTGAAGTTACATCTAAATATTTATTAATATAATTTTTTGGGGTTTTTTTATGATGTAATGAATGTGTGGGTGTATTTAAAATAAATAGTTCTACATCATATTTAGAACACAATTCAACTATTCTATCAAAATAAAGTATATTAAGATTTGAATAATTTAAACTATTTTCTGTAGTAAACTGTTTAGATATTCTAAGTTGTATTGATTTATCTGTTGGTTTTTGATCGGAACTATGAAAATAACTATATCCTATATAGGTCTTCTTTTTATATACAATGTTTGACACCCCTTTAATAAAAAAATTTTTAATTAAACTTTTAAGGTTAATATCATCATTTAAAATAAAATCAATTTTCTCTTTATAAGACATCATAAAAAAATAATTAGAGACAACATTAGAATCAAATGTGTATTCATCAAAATATGAAGAGAATGAATGATAACTTACACCCAAGTAAACATTTTTTATGCTTTTATTTGATTTTAAAAATTTATCTAATTTTAAATATGAAAAATACAAACTTTCGGATCCTTGAGAAATATTTTGGCAATCATCTAAAATACTATCATCAAATATTTGAGTTCTTGAATCTCCAATAATCAGATGTTTAATATTTTTTTTTAATTCTATGTTTTTTAAAATTAAATTATTTGAAAGATTAATTGAGATTGAGATTAATAAAAATATTGAAATAAAAAACAATGTAAATTCTAACAATTTTTTCAAAAAATAATTCATGTAATAATTTAAAATTGAAAATAAATAAATTGTTGTTCATCTCCTCCAAACCAAAAAATAATAAATATTAAAAGGCAGTAAAATACATATCGATGTATTCGTTTATTATAAAAAAACAATTTTTGTATTCCATAGGAGTTTCCTCTACCAATCCACTCAATAAAAATAAATAATACAATTAAAAATATCGTAGTTAATGATTTTTTAAATATTAATTTATTAGGAAAATCAAAAAATGAATATGAAATTATTTCACTTATATAACTAATTGCATGTGCTAAATTATCTGCCCTAAAAAATATCCATGCAAAAACAGTTAAACTAAAAGTAAGAACAATCGAAAATAATTCATTAAAGCTTGGAAGAGATTTTCCACTGGCCACAATATCTAAATTATTCCTATTATTATTCGTTAATAATAATGGTAAGAAATATATTGCATTTAATGCTCCCCAAATAATAAATGTCCAATTAGCTCCATGCCAAAAACCACTAACAATAAAAATTATAAATATATTCCTAACCTTAATCAATGTACCGCCTCGGCTACCTCCTAGAGGGATATAAAGATAATCTCTAAACCATGTAGATAATGATATATGCCATCTTCGCCAAAATTCAGCTATATCTCTTGAAAAATATGGAAAATTAAAGTTCTGCATTAAATTAAATCCAAAAAGTCGCGATGTTCCAATTGCAATATCAGAATACCCTGAAAAATCACCATAAATTTGAAATGTAAAAAATATAGCACCCAAAACTAAAGTACTGCCATTCATGTCAGCTGAGTTATTGAAAATTTGATTTGCAAACTCTGCTGAATTGTCTGCTATAACAATTTTTTTAAACAACCCCCAAAGAATTTGACGCATTCCATCTACAGCTTTACTGTAATCAAAACACCTCTTTTTATAGAACTGGGGTAATAAGTTTTTGGCTCTTTCAATTGGTCCAGCAACGAGTTGTGGAAAAAAACTAACAAATGCAAAAAATGCAATAATATTATTAGTTGGTATTAACTTTCTTTTATATACGTCAATTGAATAGCTTAGTGTTTGAAAGGTATAAAAGCTTATACCTACTGGTAAAATTATATTTAATCTTGAAGCTTCAATTGGATTACCTAATAATGTAAATGCATCGGCAAAGCTCTCTGCAAAGAAATTAAAATATTTAAAAAACCCAAGAAACCCTAGGTTGACTATTATACTTGTTAATAATAAAAGTTTTCTTTTATGTTGACTATTTGTTTTAGATAGTGTAATACCAACATAATAATCAATAAATGAACTAAAAATTATTAGTGATAAAAATCTCCAATCCCACCAACCATAAAATACATAGCTTGCGACAAGCAAAAGTAGGTTTTGATGTTTAATGATTTTTTTGAATACAAACCAATAAAGTATAAATATAATTGGTAAGAATATTGCAAAATCAAAAGAATTAAAGAGCATAAAAGATTGCTTAGTTTATTGTAATTGAAATTTGTTTAAACTTATTTCTTTAAAGTTTTCCGTCTACATTTTCATCCAATATATTCTTAACATCATAAATAATCGCATTATCATTCCTCAATGCATTTAAATCTAATTCTCTAAATTCAGTATGTGCAACAGATAACACAATCGCATCAAAGGTTTCCTTTGGGATTTCTTTTGTCGAATCTAAACCATATTCATGCTTTACCTCATAAGTATTAGCCCAAGGGTCATAGATGGTAATTATAACCCCGTATTGTTTTAAAGCAGCAACTAAGTCCACTACTTTTGTATTGCGAACATCAGGGCAATTTTCTTTAAAGGTGATTCCTAATAATAGAATTTCAGCCCCTTTAATTTTAATGTTTTTTTGGATCATGGTTTTAATAACCTGTGAAGCCACATAATCTCCCATACCATCATTTAAACGTCTACCAGCCAAAATAATCTCTGGGTGGTAACCATATTCTTGTGCTTTTTGCGCAAGATAATAAGGGTCAACCCCTATACAATGCCCTCCAACTAAACCTGGCTTAAAAGGTAAAAAATTCCACTTGGTACCTGCTGCTTCTAAAACATCATGGGTATTAATATCCATCAAGTTGAATATCTTAGCGAGCTCATTAACAAAAGCAATATTGATATCTCTTTGTGAATTTTCAATTACTTTAGATGCCTCAGCAACTTTTATTGTGGGTGCCAAATGAGTCCCCGCTGTTATCACTGATTTGTATAAATCATCTACTTTTATTCCTACTTCTGGTGTTGAACCAGAAGTTACTTTTAATATTTTTTCTACGGTATGTTCTTTATCACCTGGGTTTATTCTTTCTGGTGAATACCCTGCATAAAAGTCTTTATTAAATTTAAGGCCAGAAATTTTTTCTAATACCGGAACACAATCTTCTTCTGTTGCACCTGGATACACTGTAGATTCATAAATTACGATATCTCCCTTTTTCAAAACAGCACCAACAGTTTCACTTGCCTTAACAAGAGGAGTTAAAATAGGCCTATTGTTTTTATCAACAGGAGTTGGAACTGTGATAATATAATAATTATAATCTTTAATTTTCTCTAGTTGATTAGTGCAAAAGAGTCCAATTTCATCAGAATCTTCATCAATCAGTACAGACTGTAATGTTTCGCTATCTACCTCTAATGTGGAATCATTACCAGACATTAACTCAGATATTCTATCGGTATTGATATCAAATCCAACTACTGAATATTTGGTAGCAAAGAGCCTTGCCAATGGCAAACCTACATATCCTAAACCAATGATTGCTATTTTATCTTTTTTCATATTTTTTTTATAAATTTTTCCAATACCATTTTACAGCCTCTTTCAAACCTTGTTGCAGAGTAAACTGTGGGTTATAATTTAAGTTTTCTTTTGCTTTATATACACTCGCATGTGAATGTGGAATGTCTCCTGCTCTATTTGGGCCGTATATGACATCTACATTTGAAATTTTAGAATCGAACTCAGATAAATACTCTTTTAAGTACCCCATTAAATCATTCAACGTATTCCGATCACCATAAGCAACGTTGTAGACAGTGTTAATTGCCTTTTCATTGGTGGTCACAAGACTTAATAAATTTGCTTGTATCACATTATCAATGTATGTAAAGTCTCTTGAGTAGTTTCCATCGCCATTAATCACTGGAGATTCTCCTTTCATTAGCTGGCTAACAAATTTTGGAATTACTGCTGCATAGGCTCCGTTAGGGTCTTGCTTTCTACCAAAGACATTGAAATAGCGTAAGCCAATCGTCTCTAATCCATACGTTTTTGAAAAAATATCAGCATACAACTCATTTACATATTTTGTAATCGCATATGGAGATAGGGGTTTACCGATGATATCCTCAACTTTTGGCATTGATTCTGAGTCTCCATAAGTTGATGAACTCGCTGCAAAAACAAACCTTTTCACTCCATTATCTCTTGCCGCTACCAGCATATTTAAAAAACCACTCACATTCACATCATTGGAAGTGATTGGATCTTTAATTGATCTAGGTACAGATCCTAATGCCGCTTGATGCAAAACATAATCAACATCTTTGGTTGCTTTTAAACAATCTTCTAGTTTTCTGATATCTCCCTCAATTAGCGTAAAATTAGAATCCTTTAAAAGCTGTTCTAAATTTTCTCTTTTACCAGTCGCAAAATTATCTAGACAAACTACTTTGTTTCCTTTTTCAAGTAAAGCCTCGCATAAATTTGATCCGATAAAACCTGCACCTCCAGTGACAAGAATTGTTTTATTACTTAATTCAATATTCATTCAATTAATTTTATTTTTTCTCGACTACCACCGGTAGTCACTTGTTATTTTGTTATTGTTATATTTTAGGTGTTTATGTTACTAAAAACCAATTATTTAACAGCTCCTTTCTATTATATAACATGTTTTTCTTGGTGTCCCAATCTATAACCTGAAAACCAGCATGCTCACAAATGGCTTGTCCTGCTGCCGTATCCCACTCCATTGTTGGCGCAAAACGGGGGTAGCAATTGGCAGTACCCTCTGCCACCATACATAGTTTTAAAGAACTTCCTTTTGATATTAAATTAACTTCTCCATGGATATCACGCATCTGCTGTATATACTCTCGTGTCTCTTTAGACATATGAGATCTACTAGCAACAATTGTAAAGGTATTGTCTTGTCTTTGTAAAGGTAATTTATTGCCCATTGAAAGTAAAGCTTCAACATCATAATCTTTAGGATCTATGGCTACTTTAAAAGCGCCTGATTCTATGCTAGAAAAATAGAGATCACCAGTTACAGGCACATAAATAACACCAATGATTGGTTTTTGATTTTCAATAAGGGCAATGTTTACCGTAAATTCTCCATTGCGTTTTATAAATTCTTTGGTGCCGTCTATAGGATCTACTATCCAAAGCTGCTTCCAAGCCTTACGCTCTTGGTAAGTAATATCTCTACCCTCTTCAGAGAGTACAGGAATACCTGTAGGCTCTAGGTAAGACATAATTACATCATGAGAAGCAGTATCTGCCCTAGTTAAAGGAGAATTGTCTCCCTTTATTTCTATGTCAAAGGCTCCAGAGTGGTAGATTTCTAAGATAGATTTACCGGCATTTAGAGCGGCAGTGATAGCAGTGATAAGGTGATGCGGTGATGCGGTCATTCGTTGTATTGGTGATGTGGTGATGCTGTGATACGGTGTATTGGTGATGCTGTGTTACGGTGATGCGGTAATGCGGTGGTTCGGTCATGTGGTGATACGGTGATTCGGGGTTTTGGAAATGAGGTGATTCGGTGATTGTATCTTTACTATTTCACTAATTCACTATCTCACTATCTCACTGTTTCACTTTTTTTGGTGATTCGGTGATTCGGGAAGGCGGTGATCCGGTGATGCGGTTATTATATCTTTATTGTTTCACTACTTCACTGCCTCACTGTTTTACTATCTCACTATCTCACTATCTAACTGTTTCACTTTTTTTTGGTGATTCGGTTTACTTACTTAGTTTTTTGTTTAACGATTGTTTTAATCTGTATATCATTTTTCTGATTGTAGTAATGTTATTTTTTAATTTATCATTAAAAACAATATAGCCTATACGCTCTGCGATGACTAATTGTGTTTATATTTCGGCTAAAGATCCAGCACTTATGTTTAGGAATCTAATAAAATCTTTAGTAGAGGCTCTGCTTGCCCCTTCTGCTATGTTTGATGGCAGAGAAACTGCTGCACGCCGCAGTTGAGATGTTAAACCAAAATTCTCGGAGGCAGGAAAACATTTTGTTAGCTTATATATGTCTTCCACCAAGTCTAAACTTAGTTTATAAACATCTAAATCTTTATGTGTCATCACTAATCTTTAACTGTTTCACTGTATAACCAAATCACTACTTCACTGTTCCGCTGCATCACCGTTTCACCCCCTAAATAATCATCCCCGCCCCTATGGTTTCATTGGTTTGTTCATCTATAATAATAAGGCTCCCTGTTTGGCGATTTTTTTTGTAAGTGTCATAAAAAAGTGGCTTAGCCGTGCGCAAAGAGACGCGCCCTATATCATTCATGGCTATTTTATCTATACCCTCTATACGGTGCAGGGTGTTGATGTCTACCTTGTATTTTAATTCTTTTACCATTGCCATACACTCATTGGTGGTGTGTTTTACAACTACTTTGGTACGCGCCTGCAAGGGGTTACTGCCCATCCAGGTAACTAGTACTTCTAGGTCTTGGCCAATTTCTGGGACGTTGTTTTCGCGTACAATCATGTCGCCGCGGCTGGTGTCTATCTCATCTTGGAGCGTCATGGTTACAGACATAGGTGCAAATGCTTCTGCAATGTGTTCTCCGTTTAATTCAATGGTTTTAATAGTAGATACAAATCCTGACGGCAAAGTTTTCACTTTGTCACCAGGCTTAAAAACACCCCCGTCTATACGCCCTGCAAAGCCTCTATAATCTTGATTATCTAGGGTGTGAGGCCGTATTACAGATTGTATAGGAAAGCGGCAATCTATGTGGTTGTAATCACTAGAGATGTGCACCGTCTCTAAATGATACATCATGGTGCTGCCTTGGTACCAATCCATATGTTCAGATTTATTGACTACATTATCTCCTTTAAGGGCCGAGATAGGAATAAATTGTATATCATTAATTTCAAGCTTAGAGGCAAAGGCTTTAAAATCTGAGACAATACTATCATACACGGCTTCACTATAATCTACCAAATCCATCTTATTTATACATACAATAGCATGGGGTATTCTAAGCAGTGAAGCAATAAATGAGTGGCGGTGTGTTTGCTCTAGCATCCCTTTACGCGCATCTATAAGTATAATGGCCAAGTTGGCAGTAGAAGCTCCTGTTACCATGTTACGGGTGTACTGAATGTGGCCGGGTGTATCTGCTACTATAAATTTACGCTTTGGCGTAGCAAAATAGCGGTAGGCTACATCTATGGTAATGCCTTGCTCCCTTTCAGATTTAAGCCCGTCTGTAAGTAAAGACAAATCTACATAATCAAAACCTTTATTTTTACTAGAAGCTTCTACGGCATCTAACTGGTCTTGAAAAATAGATTTACTGTCATACAACAGCCTTCCAATAAGGGTGCTTTTACCGTCATCTACACTACCGGCGGTAGTGAAGCGGAGTAATTCTATATTTTGATGTTCCATAATTTAATTAATTGCTTTATGCCGTAGCTTACAGCTTTCTAAAAATATCCTTGTTTTTTACGATCTTCCATGGCAGTTTCTGCTCGTTTATCATCTGCGCGGCCGCCGCGCTCAGTGGTACGAGTGGTGGCAATTTCTTCAATGATTTTTGTGAGATCATCTGCCCCAGATTCTACGGCTCCTGTTATAGGCATATCCCCGCAGGTGCGGTAGCGAATAGTCATGTTTACCACCTTCTCACCTGGTTTTAATTTAATAAACTCAGAACTGGCCAAAATAACACCATCTCTTACCACGCAATCACGCTTGTGAGAAAAATAGAGGGATGGCAACTCTATATTTTCTAGTTTAATATATTCCCAAACGTCTAGCTCTGTCCAGTTTGAAATTGGAAATACTCTAAAGTGCTCTCCATAATTTTTACGCCCATTAAATAAATTCCAAAGCTCTGGGCGTTGGTTTTTAGGATCCCACTGTCCAAACTCATCACGGTGTGAGAAAAAACGCTCTTTGGCTCTTGCCTTTTCTTCATCACGCCTTGCCCCGCCCATGGCAGCATCTACTTTGTGGGTCTCAAGGGTGTCTAGCAGGGAGACTATTTGTAATGCGTTTCTAGAAGCGTCAGCGCCAGTTTCTTCTTTGGCGCGGCCTGTATCTATAGCCTGCTGTACAGAACCTACAATGAGTTGTACCCCTAGTTTTTTAACTAGCGCGTCACGAAACTCAATAGTTTCCGGGAAATTGTGCCCCGTATCTACATGAATAAGCGGGAAGGGTATTTTGGCGGGATAAAATGCTTTTTTTGCCAAATGAGTTAGTAAAATAGAGTCTTTCCCTCCAGAGAATAGTAATACAGGATTCTCGAACTGGGCTGCAATTTCGCGAATTACAAAAATAGCCTCAGATTCTAACTCTCGTAAATGATTGATTACATAATTACTCATGCGCTTGGTTTTAATTTTTTATTTATGAATTCTAGGATGGTTTTCACAATTTCATCAATAGGTTGGCCATCAGTGACAACTTCTAGATCTGGATGTATAGGCGCCTGGTATGGCGCAGAAATACCCGTCATGTTTTTAATTTCTCCAGCTCTTGCTTTTTTATAAAGCCCCTTTACGTCACGCCGTTCACACTCTGCAAGAGAGGTGTTTACATATATTTCTATAAAATTATCTGGGCCTACAATTTGTTTTACAGCCTCTCTATCTTCTATATAGGGAGACACAAAAGCTGCTAGAGTTATAACCCCTGCATTAAGCATTAGATTTGAAATCTCTGCAATGCGCCTAATATTTTCTGAGCGGTCCTGGGGCGTGAAACCTAAATCTTTATTAATACCCTGGCGCACGTTATCTCCATCTAGGATATAGGTAGATAGTCCTTTTTTGTGCAACTCCATCTCTACCAAATTAGCCAAGGTAGATTTGCCAGAGCCAGAGAGACCTGTAAACCATAGCAAATAGGATTTATGGCCGTGCAAGAGCTCACGCTGGGTTTTGGTAGTTTTATAGTTTTGCTTTACAGTGTGTAAACTCATGGTTTGTTTGTTGTTCTTTGTGATTTAAGTTTATTTAATCTTCTAGCTTTGATTCTTTTATCCAAACCAAAATTAATTTTGTACCATAATTTTTCATGCCCAAAATACAATAGCATTTTAGAAACTGTTTCAAAAAGTCCAATTTTAAAACCTGTGAGGGGATTTCCTGTTAAAATCCATGCAAAAATAACAGTATCTACACTGCCCACAAAACGCCATGAAAAGGTTTTAAAAATATGCCTTTTGTTAGAGTCTGCGATACTAGATTTAAACCAAAACTGTTCATGGATATAATACCAAACAAGTTTTGTGATGGTTGTAACTAGTGATACATTAAGCCCATCACTAAAATTTCCTGTAACAAGCCACGCAAATAGTAAGGTATCAAGACTACCAATGAACCTCCAGGAGAGCGATTTGGCAACATGTCTTTTTGATATTTTTAATGTAGCAAACATTATTAATTGTTGTTTTTATAAAAACTTTTATACCACAACACAAACTCCTTAATTCCTTTATCTACAGCTATTTTTGGTTTGTAGTTATAATCATGTTCTAAGGTAGAGGTGTCTGCGAAGGTTTGATGTACATCTCCGGCTTGCATAGGTAACATTTTTTTTATGGCTGAAATATCTAGTACTTTTTCTAAAGATTCTATAAAATCTAGTAACTGCACTGGCTTCCCGTTACCGATATTATAGAGTTTGTACAAGCTAGCATTTTTAGAATCTTTTGTAAGGGTATTAACAACACCAGAGATAATATCATTTATATACGTAAAGTCTCTAGAGAGATTACCGGTATTAAATACCTTTATGGGTTTGTTGTTTATAATAGCATCTGTAAATAAAAACATGGCCATATCTGGCCTACCCCATGGGCCATAAACTGTAAAAAATCGTAAGCCTATGGTTTCAAACTTATATAAATGACTATAGGTATGCGCCATGAGCTCATTGCTTTTTTTGGTAGCTGCATACAAACTTATAGGAGTATCTACATTTGCAGTTTCCTTAAAAGGAGTATCATCACTATTGCCATACACACTAGAGCTGGAAGCATACACCAGCCGTTTAACCTTATGGTAGCGGCAACACTCTAAAATATTTAAAAATCCAGTAACATTACTATCTATATAGGCTTCTGGATTTTCTATAGAATATCTTACCCCTCCTTGCGCAGCCAGATTACACACCATATCAAATGTGTGTTTTTTAAATAATTTTGGCAGCTCTTCTCTATCTTCAAGATGAAGCCTTATAAATTGCATACTATTTCCGTGCAGTGTACTCTGGGATATTTCAGCAAATACCGTGGCAGCTACTTTTTGTATACCTAGCTCTTGAAGGCGTGCATACTTAAGATTAACATCATAGTAATCATTAATGTTATCTAGGCCAATAACTCTGTGGCCTTGTTTTATAAGCGCCTCACATAAGTGATAACCAATAAAACCAGCAGCTCCAGTAACAAGTATTTGTTTTGATTGCGTCATTAACTCCCTATGGCCGAATATACAAAACCAATAGCCTCTAATTTTTGTTTATCTAGAATATTACGCCCGTCAAACACAAAAGCCGGTTTTTGCATACTATCATAGATAGCCTGCCAATTGTAGGATGTAAACTCATCCCACTCTGTAAGGACGGCCACTGCGTGAGCGCCCTCTAAGGTTTTGTATGGGTCTTTATTTGTTTGCAAAAATGATGCGTTCTCTTTGTGGGAACGGGTGTTCAAATAATCAAGATCATTGAGCATTTGGGTGCCAGTAACTTTAGGATCATACACCTTTATGGTAGCCTGCTCTTCTATGAGCATGTCTGCTACATAAATAGCGGCAGATTCTCTGGTATCGTTGGTGTCTTTTTTAAAAGCCCAACCCAAAAAAGCAATGGTTTTACCAGAAACGGTGTTATACATGGTTTTAATCATGTTTTTAACAAAACGATCTCTCTGGTAATTGTTCATTAAAATTACTTGGTGCCAATAGTCTGCAACTTCTTGTAACCCTAAAGATTTTGATATATATACTAGGTTTAAAATATCTTTCTGGAAACAAGATCCTCCAAAGCCCACAGAAGCCTGCAAAAATTTAGGGCCAATTCTAGAATCCATACCTATGGCCTTTGCAACCTCTGAAACATTAGCCCCCGTAGCCTCACAAAGGGCAGACAAGGAGTTGATAGATGATATACGCTGGGCCAGAAAAGCATTTGCAGTAAGCTTAGACAGCTCTGATGACCACAAATTGGTGGTTAAAATATGTTCTTTTGGTACCCAAGAGCTGTAAACATTAACAAGGGCGGCAATAGCCTCAAGACCCTCTTTGGTTTGGTTGCCACCAATAAGCACCCTATCTGGCATGGCCAAATCTCTCATAGCGGTACCCTCTGCCAAAAACTCTGGGTTGGAGAGTATCTGGAAGTTTACTCCATTACCGGTATTATCTAGTATGCTTTGTATGGCCTCTGCTGTTTTTACAGGAAGGGTAGATTTTTCAACCACAATTTTATCAGAGGTGGCAACACGAGCTATTTGGCGTGCACACAATTCTACGTATTTTAAATCTGCGGCCATGCCTTTACCAGCTCCATAGGTTTTGGTAGGGGTGTTTACAGATATAAAAATCATCTCTGCTTTATCTATTGCATCATTTACATCTGTAGAGAAAAATAAATTCCGGCCACGGGCCTCACCTACTACTATATCAAGACCTGGTTCATAAATGGGCAGCTTTGTGAGATCTGGATTATTCCAGTCTTGAATACGCTGAGAATTTACATCTACAACCGTTACGATAATGTCTGGATTTTTTTGGGCAATAACTGCCATGGTTGGACCTCCAACATAACCAGCGCCAATACAGCAAATGTTTTTAATTTTCATAAATTTCTATTTATAAACTTTTATTCAGCTTGTTTTAAAATTTCATGACCTGCCTTTTGTAATATAACATCTTTTTTCATAAGGTCTATATCACTCTCCATCATGTCTTTTACTAAAGAAGCCAAATCATGCTCTGGTACCCAGCCCAATTTGTTTTTGGCCTTAGAAGGGTCTCCAATTAATAAATCTACCTCTGTGGGTCTAAAATAGGTAGGATCTACAGACAGAACTTCTTTACCAATTGCTAGCTGGAATTCTTGCTTGCTACAGGCCGTTACATAAGCCTTTTCATCAACACCTGTACCTTTAAACTCTAAAGAAATACCTACTTGTTTAAAAGCCATGCTTACAAAATCTCTAACTGTTGTGGTAACTCCGGTAGCTATTACCCAATCTTCTGGCTGGTCTGCCTGCAGGATCATCCACATCATGCGTACATAATCCTTGGCATGACCCCAATCTCGTTGGGCCTCTAAATTACCCAAATAAAACTTATCCTGAAGGCCAAGTGCTATTTTTGAGACGGCTCGCGTTATTTTTCTTGTTACAAATGTTTCTCCTCTTCTTGGAGATTCATGATTAAACAATATACCGTTACAGGCAAACATATCATACGCCTCACGGTAGTTTTTTGTAATCCAAAAACCATAAATTTTTGCCACACCGTATGGAGATCGTGGGTAAAATGGTGAAGACTCATCATAAAAACCCTTATCGTTTTTGTTCTCTGGCATACCACCATAAAGCTCAGAGGTAGAAGCTTGATATATTCTTGTTTTTTTCTCTAAACCTAAAATACGAACCGCCTCTAGGATTCTTAAAGTTCCTAAACCATCCACATTGCCTACATACTCTGGTGTGTCAAAAGAAACTGCAACGTGAGACATCGCTCCTAAATTATAAATCTCGTCTGGTTGGCATTCTTGAATGATGCGCGTAAGGTTCATGGCATCTGTAAGATCTCCATAATGCAATTTTAATCTTTGATCTGGATCATGAGGATCCTGGTATAAATGATCTATACGTGAGGTATTAAAAAGAGAAGATCTTCTTTTTATACCATGTACCATATATCCTTTTTCTAATAATAACTCGGCCAAGTATGAGCCGTCTTGTCCTGTAATTCCTGTAATTAATGCTACTTTCATATTTTTTGATTCAAAAAATGACATTCACCTAAACTTTAACTTAGACTATTTTGTCTTTAACAAAGTTAATGTCTAAGTCTATGTTAATTTAACCTGTTTAAAATTCTCTATATTCTCTAAAAACCAATTATAGGTTTGTTTGATGCCGTCTTCAAGATCTGTGGTATAATTCCAACCCACATCTTTCATCTTTGATACGTCCATTAATTTTCTTGGAGTGCCGTCTGGCTTTGTAGCGTCCCAAACAATTTCACCACTATGGCCTGTTACTCTCTGGATGGTCTGGGCCAAGGCTTTTATAGTAACATCTTTACCAGAGCCTACGTTGTACAAATATTCTGGCAGTTTATTTTCTAGGGCGTACACCACAGCTTTTGCCATATCATCAACAAATAAAAACTCTCTCATTGGCGTCCCGCTACCCCATAATGTAACTGGAGTATTATTATTTTCTTTAGCCTCATGAAATTTACGCAACATGGCTGGTAATACATGAGAAGTTTGCAAATCAAAATTATCATGAGAACCATACAAGTTTGTAGGCATTAAACTAACATAATCTTTATTAAACTGCTCTCTAATTGCCTTGCAGGCCATCACTCCAGATATTTTGGCCAGAGCATACCATTGATTGGTTGGCTCAAGGGAGTCTGTAAGTAGGTATTCTTCTTTTAAGGGTTGCGGCGCTAATTTCGGATAAATACAAGAACTCCCTAAAAATATAAATTTTTCTACCCCGTGTTTTAATGAAGCATCAATCAAATTGTTTTGAATTTGCATGTTCTCCATTAAAAACTGATAAGGATAATCATTATTTGCTAATATCCCTCCAACCTTTGCGGCTGCGTCAATAACCACCTCTGGGTTTTGAGTTTTAAAAAAGTCTTGGACTTTATTTTGGTTTTTTAAATCAAGTTCTTTACTGCTGCGCCCAATTAAATTATCATACCCTTTTTGCTCTAGGAGTCTCCAAATAGCTGATCCTACCATACCTCTATGGCCCGCAATGTAAATTTTTGTGTTTTTTCTCATAAAAAAATATAATTATAATCTTGCATCAACTTGTTCTCTTGGCAAAAACCCTTTTAAATCATACACAATACTCTTAGCACCTTTTTTTAAAGATGTGATATCAATCTTGGAAAACTTATCGTGAGATACCGCTAACAAGATACCATCATATTTTTCTATAAGCTGGTCTTTCAGGGTTATCCCAAAAACATTTTTGACCTCCTTGGGGCTAGCCTGATAATCATACACATCAACATGTAATCCAAATTCTTCTAATTCATGATATACATCAGCAACTTTTGAGTTGCGAATGTCTGGACAATTTTCTTTGTAGGTAACTCCAAGAATTAAGATTTTTGAACCCATAATTTGCTTTCCAGCCTTGATAAGCATTTTAATCATTTTGTTTGCTACAAATGCGCTCATATTATCATTCACTCTTCTACCACTTAGTATCACCTCTGGATGATACCCTAGATTTTCTGCCTTATAGGCCAAGTAATAAGGATCTACACTTATGCAATGGCCTCCTACAAGTCCTGGTTTGTATTTAAGAAAATTCCATTTAGTTCCAGCAGCATCGAGTACATCTTGGGTATCTATACCAACCCTGTCAAATATTAAGGCTAGCTCGTTTACAAATGAAATATTAACATCCCGCTGGGCATTCTCTATAGCCTTACTAGCCTCAGCCACTTTTATACTTGTAGCTTTAAATGTGCCTGCAGTAATTATTGACTTGTACAATGTATCAACAAAATCAGCAACCTCTGGAGTAGAGCCGGAGGTTACTTTTTTTATGGTAGTTAAGGTGTTTATTTTATCTCCCGGAACAATTCTCTCTGGAGAATAGCCGCAGAAAAAATCTGCATTAAAAATTAAACTACTCGTTTTTTCTAATATTGGCACACAAATTTCCTGGGTACAACCTGGATATACAGTACTCTCATAAACAACAGTATCTCCTTTTTTAAGAATCTCTCCAAGCATTTTTGAAGCCGCTTTTAATAAAGTTAAATCTGGAGTTTTAAACTCATCTATGGGCGTAGGTACTGTAACTATATATAGGTTACACTCTTTAATATCATTGATACTTGAGCTAAAAGTTAGCTTACTAGCGCTTGTAAGTTGCTGTGTTGAAGCCTCGTTTGTATGATCAACCCCGTTTTTTAAATCATCAATTCTAGAGAGATTGATATCAAAGCCTATGGTTGGGTATTTTTTTCCAAAGGCTATAGCTAGAGGTAGCCCTACATAGCCTTGTCCTATAACTGCGATATGTACTTTCTCTAAATTCATTTTTGATGCGGTCTGGATATAAATATCATGTTATTCTCTAGCATAATCATCCTGCAATCGTACTATATCATCCTCGTTTGATGGTGATTCGGCATCTGTGTGCTGCCAAAACTCTGCAACTATACCCCAACCATCTAGGCCAATAAGGCGGTGACGCTCTCCTTTTTTAAGGGTAATAACATCCCCATCATGATGTGTTATCATAGGTTTTTGGGTGTCATCAAAACTTCTAATTATGCCAACCGGCCCTTTAACAACACGCCAAGACTCGGCTCTTCTGTGGTGGTATTGCCAAGATAATCTTGCCTGAGGTTTTACCGCTAGTATTTTTGGACTCAGTTTACCTGCTTTGCGCAGGGTATCTACATCAAAGCCATCAAAATATATGTTAGAAAAACGCTGCGCATCCTCCTCTTTAATTACAAAAAAACCTCCCCAAGGACGAGTATGGTCATAGGAGTCTATCTTTAAATTATGCTTGTTAAGCTCATTTTCTATAGTGGTAAATAACTCCATAACTATTTTTTTAAAAGCCAGCTGCTTGATTGTATTTTATCTCCCAAACCATCAAGAAGCGCAATACCCATCTTCTCACAAATAGGACGCTCTGGTATGGTATTGTTATTTTGGTCTCCACCGTTTGCAAAGGCTAAATCATACTCTTGGCCATAATCATTGGCAATACTGGCAATAGTCTGGCAAACTGTTCTGTCTTTATCTACAGATAAAATAGCCTTATCTACAGGTTTTAGAGAAGAGACTATAAGCATACGTTCGTCTTCAAGCTGAAACTCTTTACTTTGTTTTAAAGCTCTTTGATGGTCACTATTAACAATAACAAAAAGAAAATCCGCCAACTTTTTGGCGTTTTGAAAATACTCAAGATGCCCTTTATGTATGGGGTTAAAATATCCAGAGACAATGATTGCTTTTTTTTTCATGGGTAATATAAATTTAAATGAAAATCTCTAAATTAGAGTGTCATGTTTGTTTTGTAAAAACTAAGAAGCGATAATAGGGTAATTTATTAAACGGCTTCGCCGCCCTGACTTACATCAAAGAGGCTAAATTATTAAAAAACAACTACTTACGTGATAAGTAGATGTTAAACAAAATTATTACAATTATGTGAGTAAAAAAAGTATATTACCCCTTGTTTTTGGGCTAAAATTAGCCCCTATCAACCAAACAAATGAGTGAAAATATACGATGAATATTAAAAGGTTTAATGCAATGTAGCTCAAGCTTTTTTTCTAAAAGATAAAGAGCCGTCTTCATTTTTAATTAAAAACGAAGGAAGACAAATAACAAATACCGAGATGAGTAGCAGCAAAATAAAGGCTACATTTATATCAAACCCAGATATTAAAAATGAAACGCAAGTTATAAAAATGGTGTACACTATAACAACCAGGGTTGCTTTACGGTGAGACAAACCCAGACGCAATAGATGGTGGTGAATGTGATTTTTATCTGCAGAAAAAGGACTTTTTTTCCTTAAAATTCTAACCACGAAAACGCGCAGGGTATCTACAAGTGGATAAGAAAATACAGACATTAATACAATAATTTTAGTATCGCCTAATAATTGATCTGAGGCATTAGTTGAGGAGATATAATCAAGACACAAATACCCCAAAATAATACCCATAACAAGAGAACCGTTATCACCAAGAAATATTTTCCTATCAGAAAACATATTATAATACATAAACGGAATAAGACAACCCATACCCGCCATGCTCACAAGCATGTTGTAGTAATCTGCTTCAACAAATCCAACGTATGCAAAAAATGAAAAAGCTACCACAGAAATTCCTGAGGCCAAACCATCAATACCATCAATTAGGTTTAACATGTTAACAAAAACTACATACACAAACACTGAAAGCAATAAAGAAGGAATATAAGAAATTTCAGAAAAACCAAAAAGGCCATGCATGTTTGTTATATATAATGGCGCATTATGAATTAAGACAAAACAAACTACAAGTTGTAAAATCAGCTTAGTCATAGGTTTTAAACCAACAATATCGTCTAAGACACCTACAAACAATAATAACATGGATCCAAAGCCCAAAAGAAAAAAATCGGTGGCGTCAATTTTTGAAGGAAAAACAAAAGCTATAACAAACATGGATAAAG